>ENA-OREC01001022-OREC01001022.1-marine-metagenome-genome-assembly--contig:-NODE-1022-length-13133-cov-13.851486_pt1 | contig 13133 bp, 5 predicted proteins | sample MGYA00248626_ERZ508543 | MGnify/ENA primary metagenome ERZ508543 (study PRJEB26211, sample SAMN05518279) | marine metagenome | isolation source: Puget Sound, Washington, USA | host: Bankia setacea... | reverse complement strand
TATAACCGTATGGAATGTTTTAAACAATGAAATGACCAAAGTATAATAAATACTCCCTAGACGGTGTTGACATAAACAGTTTGGCGGAAAGACGTTTAACTTTGTTATGGCATCATCACTTGAATCATACGTGAATAGTATCCTTTTAAACTTGTACACTGTTCTTTTTAGTTAAGCAATGTTCCGAAGGTAAAATATGCTCATGTAGTCATAAAATACGGTAACGATAGAAGTATGAGAAATTCGGATAGTATAATTTCGGATAAGCATGCATTTATTTGAGATCACAGTATGTTTTCGTAGAACCGTTGTTAATGTTAAGTGAGTTCACCCATTGGTACTTGTCAGGGAAAAGTCATTTATTATAAAATCAGGAAATATCATATGTTTTTTATGTTTCAACTAGAGTACCGAATAGTCACTTCAAAAAGTACCGGAATATTGTGCCGTCACCTGTTTTCGCCGTTCTCCTATTTTCGCCGATAACATTGAAATGCCTCTGACATCATTCAGTCTAGCGAAATTTCACAATTAACCAATATGGATGTAAACAATAATGTAAGCTGTCAGTAAACTGATCATGAAACAAAATCGAGGGTCATAGAGTAAATGACATCAAATTGAAATTGAGCAGCGCAAAATATAGAAATTTACTTACTTCCATTTTCTGGTATTTTTTCTTATCGATATTTCACATTTTAAATTTGTTTAAAAACTATCTTTTGGTGTTTTGACATAAGACGACATAGTTTGACGTCATATTCTCCGTATCTGTCAAAACTAGGTCAGGAAAGAGTCCTTCTATCCAAAAACTATTAGGGACTGGAACAACCTACCCGCCCAAGTGACCGCCGCAGAAAGTCTTGACTTTCTCAAGAAACTTCTGCTTACATATTAACTTTAAGTCCGATGTTTTTATTTGCACCTGTAATTTTAAATTATTTTTTTTTGTATAGCACAAACTTCATTTGTTACTTTTGGACTTTTTGAGTATGCAAGTGCACACCAAATACAGTGACAGAATAGTTAACCAAATGACAGTGGTCACTTAGTGGTAGAAGTAGAAGCAAATTAATGAACTTTCGTAACACATGGTCCCTTACGAGGCTCAAAACAGATTAGGTTAATTTCAGAATATATAAATCATCTTCAAAAGGATAATTCACATCTTCGTATATGCAGGATGACCTAATAGATGTATACTTTATGTGTATTAAGAAGAAACGGTTGCCAAAAAAGTTTCCATACAAATAATAACATTAAAAGTTGAAAAATAGACATTGACATTGTCAACTCAGGGCTTATAACAATCACTTACACATGAAGAAGAGTCACTTCATTGTCAGCATCTTTGTACATACTTAAAGTATGTGTTTTACTTGTTTTAAGACTATTCATGATGAAATATAATTATTGTTTCTTTAATCCTGTAGAGGAAACATTTAAACTTTCTGTAAATTTGATCTCCCCTTCTCAAATTCTCCCAACCGCCGAAAATAGGTGACGTCTTTGTGAGCAGAGTACACATGGTGGCTTGATAGTTACGATGTTTGGGATGAAATAAATGGACAAAAGTATTTTATTTATACTTATGTTCAATTTCTTTTGACAAAGCATGCATGTAAAGAGCGCTTGTGTATTATTGTTTCTTGCATCGGCAAAAACTGGTAACACCGGGATATACCGTTTCGTAAAAAAACGGTTTGGATATTGATATTTTTCACATTAAAAACAGAAATTCAAATCCTATCCTTGATACACACAAAATAAAGATGAACCCATAAGTTGGGGGTCGACTGTCAATTAAAATTGTGTAATTGTATTGTTAAGTAAACACCCTGTCAGATTTCAAGACCCGATATGCGGTACAGTTGACTACACAGACGAACAGGATGAAGATGACGTAATGCATTAGAAACCACCCTAGCAACCGGAGAGTAGTGTAAAACTTAACCTCTTAGGCCAATGTATAATAATATGGTTCTCGTGTTATATTAATTATGTCATTGTAACCTGTCAATTGGAAGTAAACTGTGTTGATTTTTAATAATTAATTAATTAAACATATGTATATTATTGTTATAACCAGTTACATAATTACGTTTTTTAGATGTGTCTTTAGAAAGAAATAGTTTGTATAATTTAGATTAATGGTAATTATAAGATGGCAAGATCTGTTACAATTATAACAACCAAAAGGCGTAAAAAAACTTACTATATATCCAACAATCAAAAATGTTTACACAACCTAAAAAATATGATTTTTACCCGAAATTCTGCTGATTTTTTTTTATGAATTGACTTGGCCTGCATGCCATAAGTCGACCCCCTACTTTAGGACAAAGTTGTGTTCTGTAATAAACTTTATTTTATATCACTGCAATTTAGTTTGATTGCAAAGGTAATTTTAGTGATATAATTGCTCTGAAATCCAAAATCTGAAATCACCAAACAGTACTTGTGTAGTGTTACTGTTAGTAGATTTGTTAGTAGAAGTTTAACCTTTAAGTACGCCACTTTCACTTTTGGTGTAAGTCAGTACTTACAGTGAATGTAAGTAAATAAACTACATGTAATTAATACTCTAACCTTGCAGATCATAGATAGGAACCATTAATTATTTGCTTGGTATCGGTATCGTTCAAATACCATATCGTTTCGTTGGTATCGGTATCAGACCATTTCGTCCTTAACGGTATGCAACCCAGTTTCAACCACTTAAATGTTTACAAATTACCATTGAGACACGTTCTTCAGTACAACTAGAAGCTTTATTATTCGTCACCTATCTAAAATGCTCCAGTCATTCAACAAGACAGGCATATTTGATCAGACTTTCACATTTGGTAAATAAATTGAATCTATAATTGGGCTATCATGGCACACATTCAGTATTATTAAAAAGGACAATTACTCTACCTCTTTCTAATAGGACAAATCTTCCCTTCTCAAGTTCTGTCATAAAACCTACGTCGGAACTTCAGAGGCAAGATTTAGATAATTGCTTCTCCAAAAATCAGACAAACTTACATCAAAATTGATAACAAAAAAAAAATAGATTTGAAATGCTCTTACCAATATTACACAGATCCTTTAATCATAGACAAACCATTTTAGCAATCAATGTTTCCATTTTCGTAAGAGATGTGTTTGTAATTAGAATATTTTGATTGAGCAGATTGTTTAAAAAAGGGTTTTGTTGGGTTATTAGTTTGCCATAACAGGGTATGGGTCCAGGATTTTTCTCCAGGGGGGTTCAACTTTTGCCAGGACGGGGTTCTAAATGACAGAAATACAATCCCTTTCCACATTCAAGCAGATGTTAGTTTAATTTAGACTAATTTATTTTAGTTTGATTGTGAAACAAGCAATTTTTAGCTTATGTAAATCACGCTCGAATCTGTTCCTAGAACCAACCAGCACTAAGCAATTAGATTAAAGTTTCTTGCTCAAGGAAACAACGGGGGCCTTTACCAGGGCTCGAAGTCACGACTGACAGGTATACACCAATCTAGAGTCAGATGCGCTACCTACTGGGTCGGACCCCCCGCTGTAGCCGCCCATGCCAAAATATGCACCAGTTTCATAAATGCTTTGATTAACCTTTTCACACAGTCACTGATTGTGACATTGTTTTTAGTTTTAGTCCTTATTATTTTAATAATGTAAGTTTTCACTCAGTGTGGATAACAGATCAGTGTCTAAATATCTTAAGACTATATAAAATACCTATACAACCTGTTTCTTCATCAATCCTTCTCTTTTGTTCATCCAAAGCTGCTTCCTTAACAATTTCTTTTAGAAACTGTCTCCATTGTGACAGCAGATGGACGTGTAATTGTGGTAGGTAATTTTAATCATCCTTGTTAGACAACAAATAGTGAGAATATCACAACCACAAATAATTATAGCCTCAAAATGCAGCAAAGTTACACTACTAAATCCACTTGAAACCAGACTGCTATTAAAGCCATTTTATTTGTTATTCCTAACATAATTTCGGTGTATTTTATATATATTATTTATGTCTGCTATTAAGAGTAAGACAGACGTACTATTCTGGCTACTTACTAGGGTGGTCTTATTAGGGGAATTAAATATGTAACATAGTTTTGTACTTGATTCTGTATACATGTATTAAACATGAGGACATGATTACTTACTCTTTTTTTCCAGGGACAGCTGAAGGGTTTCGATCAGACAATCAATCTAATACTGGATGAAAGCCATGAGAGGGTGTTCAGTAACTCGGATGGTGTGGAACAGGTTATTCTAGGACTGTATATAGTCAGAGGGGATAATGTGTGAGTAAAGAAAAGCTTGTTTAATTCTTATTGTTGTCTTCTGCTAATTGTTTTTTCCTCATTAGATAAGTTTCCTTCTGCCCATTTTCATTAACTTCAACATTTATGATTCTTTTAAATTCACATTCATAGACCCTTCATGGTTTTGTCTGAATGTGTTTTTAATAGTAAACATAGTACACGGTGTAAGCTATAACATTTTAAAAGGAATCTTTATCTTTCCTGCATACGTTTACACAGTCTTGGATTAGTATGTTTAAAAGTTAAATAAGACTGTTTTGGTACAGAATTATTGTTACCTTGATTTATCTAAAATTGCTGTAGTTTACATTAAATTCTGTCTAGTTTGTGCCGATGGATTTATTATACCTTTCCTTTATGGCAACCTCTTTTGAGAATAAGTGGTTAAATCAATTCTGTTATTTAAAGGGAACCATGTCTAAATCCTGGATTCAAACTATTTTCTTCAAACCTTTTTTGGGCCAACTTGAGTAGTAGCAATGTCTCTCACTGCTGCAACCTTGTTTGATTACTGGTGTCAGCATGTAAGATGTTCATATGGTCAATGGTCAGACATATGGGTGGGTTTGCTCTGTTTACTCTGGTTTAGAAACACGTAAAGATCACTAGAATGAAGACATAAGTGCCAATGAAAATGATTTGAAGATGTTTAGATTACTTGGTTTTGTAATAATTGTAAGCATTGCAGTGATCATGATTTAATCAACGTGTATTTGATGTCACCAGTATGCTGAATGTACATGTATTCAAATTTAAATGTTCTCTTATTACAGAGCTGTAATAGGAGAAGTGGATGATGAAATAGACAGATCTCAAGACTTTACCAGTATTCGAGCTGAACCATTGAGCTCTGTCTCACATTGATGTCTCATCTCTGCCAAGCTAAACTCATGTTGTCATATTGTGTATATAAAGTGTTCATTTACAATTAATCCATTCATTTATTCATACAACATCACAGAAGTGTTGGACAAGGATTGTTGATCATAGACAAGAACATTGGTACACATTTGTTTTGTATGGAATTGTTTTATGTAGACATGCACAGGTAATTTGTGCTTTTATGACAACAATACCGTTGTATTTATAACCTTTAGCCTGTAGGTGATAAGGATTTTTTCAAGAGATGAGTATAGCATGATGTTTTATTCTTCTATTATTAACGCCGATGTACTACATACGTTTATAACTAGTCTTTTCTCTGTTACGGATTAAAGGGTAACTCTGTAAACTTGTGTATGGTATAGCAAGAGTTCTCTACCTTTAGAGAAAGGTGAACTATATACTATATATACAACAAGAGAAATACCAACAATGGAGTATACCTTTTTACCCATTCTTCAACAGTTGTAATTTTAAAATGAGCCTTTTGACTACATTCAGTTTAGGACGTTAGCATTTAAATACTCAGTAATTAGATAAGAACCTTTTGAATCATTTTGCCTGTGTAGTTTCAACTGTGCACATGTAGCCGTAGACAATGTTCTTTTTGTCTGTGTAGTATGTATCAACTGTGCACATGTACCCGTAGACAATGTTCTTTTTGTCTGACACTACCATGTACATGTAATTTGAAATGTCTTTTTAAATAAACTGTAAATACTTAAAACCAAGCCTATCGTTTTTGGTTGATACAAACATGTTCAGATAAGCTGTTGTCAAGAATATACATAGAACATCAATGTTTGTGATTGTCTATTCTTAGATTCAAGGTTATATAAAGACATTTCAGTTGATGAAGCTGTTCAAGTGTTGATAATTGTCTGGCAGCACTTCAGTATGTGTTTTGTGGAAGGAATAAAAAGGGAAATAAAAACTAGACAAAGATAACCGTAAACAGTAACAGAATACAAATTTATTAAGGCATGTGTGTGATGAATTAAAAAACAATCAGAAAATAAGAAAACAATACAAATGACTAAGTTTGCAACAATATGAAGACATACTCTTGCAAACATGTTGTTGTGCAAATATAATAACGAATCAACTGTAATTATGTATAACAGTCACATACGGTACATGGATATAAATAATGATGCATAGCAATACGTGCATATATAATGTACACATGGAGAGAGAAATAGACATAGAGTTAGTTGGACACTTGACAGCTTCAGTTACACTTCTAAAGCTTCTTACAACTCTAAAACACAGGCTGATGAACTTACACCAAGTACCTTAAACAGACATTGTCACAACTTTGGATTAGTACATATGTGTTTACGATTCTTATGTGGAGTCTGAAATACTTAACAGGCAAACAAATACACACATGTGATATAGTTTTGAGTGGTGAGCGCAAAAGGGTCATATTAGCTCCTTAATTTAGAAGCACTTTCAACCCTTTTGCCTTCATCTCTCAAACAGTTCATTAAGTTTTCACATTACTACACACAATATGTAAACTCACAAATTACATGCTTTTAGCTAGAATATACTTGTAGAAGTTTTATATGAAAACAGAAAGAAAACATGATACCAGGTGAATAAGAAATAACGAAAAACTAATCAAATGGCATGGCAGATTGAGAGTATGTAGGTGATTTCTGTAATATCAATAATAATGTGGAGCAATTTTTAGTGTAAGCTTTCTTGCAAATACCTGAATATACATACGTTCCAGAACAAGTACAGGTGAAGATTTGAAGAGTGAACCTTACACAGTAATCCTAGGATACAATTTCACAAACCCAAGGTCATCTTGAATGCATAATTACTCAAGTACTTTAGGGTAAACTTAACATGTAAAACTAAGGTCTGACAAAGAGTACATTGTATATTTACTTTAACGACAAAGTAACTAGGGACTGATTTGTTTTATGCATAACAAAAGTAATTAAGTTATAATGCTTTCAAATAAGTTGATATTCTCATAGGATGCTAGCCAACAAAAACATGGTACAAAATGCAAATTAGCTCACAATCAGATTTCAATGATTGTTTCAGAAATAATTTAAGTGGACAAAAACATCCCAATAGAACAGAAATTTTAAATAACATACAGTTTTGCATGAGATATAGAATTTCATAGCAAATCAGTTAGAGGAAATGGTTTGTTCATGTAAATTAGCTGAACTGTAAAATTATGGTTTTGCCCCATAACTAATTTTAATTATGCAAAACTTGATTACTTTCCATAAAACAGAAATCTTTTTGGTTGTTTCATATGGAATATGTTTCAAAGACGATGTCTAGCTGGAAACAAAAAGTAACAGCAACCAAAAACTTCAAAAACCATAATAGAGGCGTCTTCAATTCTGTAGGTTGTGTGTAGTTTTATACACTAAAACGTACGCCATGTTCACTCTCGTTTGAGATAAGTTATAGTTTTATACGACTCCAACGTGTGTGTAAGAACAAATTCGACAACAAACAAACTGACATGGATACTTAAGTAATTATAAAGCTTTATGAGTTTGAAAGCGTATCTGGGTATACCAATTTAACTCTGTTTAAATGCTAACTTGTATATTGCGTGTGTTGATATATAGGAATAAATAGACTAATTATCTTATTTTAATTATCGTACTATTCAGGTTGGCTTGTTAAATTACATGTATGACGAGCTGGCCAAAGAAAAATGTCAATGTTTTCATTTTCTCTTAAAATGGCCTTGGTTTTGATCAGGCATCTAGGAAGAAATCTTATCACAATCATCACAATGTTTCTATGTTAGGTAACAGCGTTTATGATTGTGCGCACCGTGTGCAAAACTGCCGATTGTGCGATATAACCCACTCTTTTTGTATACGGATATGAATGTAATGCAGGCCCCTGACTGGACAAATTGAATGTCAAATTGTGTTGACTATTGGTCTCAAAAAGTTTTAATGCCTAAAAGCGTGAGATGTTTTAAAACATTACGCAAATAAGTCTTTGATGAGTATGATTGTTCTGTATATTAAATTGATTTTTTTTCTGAATTTCTGATTTCACTTAGATTACAAAAGGCAACCGACAATGGCAAGGTCACTATCACTGGTTTGACCTAACATTTATATTTTTTAGGTTTAATCCGTATTTGATTCAATTGTGATAGTATTTGTGGCTTGGTATTTAGCAAGCCATGATGAGCAGAACAAACTTATTTTCATACGCATCCACAAAAACACGTTATATAACTAAACCTGATCGTAAATGCATTCGTATCAACTCGCTACGAGTTATGCAATCAATTTGTGTTTCTTACTACCTTTGTATACTAGTATTGACGTTTATTGTAAAGTCCATATTATGTCACCAAATCTCATGAAATGAAATGAGCCATTCTTGTATAAAGCAGTTAAAATATTCAACATTGACTTAAACACAATTTGCTGTATACATGTACTAGCACGGAAAAAACACGACCATTTTCACATGTATTACACACACATTTCAAACACATACGAGTAGTCATGGTCAGGAAAGCCCGAGCGTTTTAAATAATTGATATAAAAATGATATAAGAATACATGGCAATATTAAATTAGAATCGGAAATTGATGTAGATCTAGATGCTGTATTCTCCGGCTGTTTGGATGACGTCACAGGCTCAGGCGTCTTTTTAGTGCGTCCATTGGGCCCAACACTGTTTTGAGTTCGTGTGGACGATGGTGTGTCCTGTAGAAAAGACGGCATATCATTAAACTATATGAAACTGGCCCTGTGGTAACTGAACACTGATTCAGACCGACTACATATGGAAGGCAACTTATTTCAAAAGTACAGAACTAAATGAACTAACATTGTACACAAACACTTGTAAGAGAACCAAGGACGACCCAAATAAAATCTTCCTACTGGACATAAAATGTTAATATACCTATCACAATATTGTTAAATCATGAAGACAAACAGACGAAGAAAACGCACTTGTCAAAAATCAGATTAGATATCTTTATTGTCAGATTTTTTTATATATTTTTTTTAAATCTAAACACAAACTGTGGGTGTTTTATTCAAGTCAATCATCTTTTGTATTATTAAACTCTAAATGGTTATCTATACAATCCTAAACATACCCGTTTGAATTTTGTGTACATGCCGGAAAACCCGAATTATTGAATTGCGTGAGTTTTTAAGTAACTTACATCTTGGTACATGGGGTAGACACATCTTCCACTGCCTGGGACTGTAGGTTTGACGAGTAGATGTACTAACTCCGCTGCTTTCTCTCCACAACCTATACGTATGTTCGTCTCTATACACTTTGTCACGTTCACCATCTTTCTGAAAATACACAACAACATACCCTCTCAATAGCATATCGTTGTTGGACATGTTAATTTGCGATTCGTCTTGAAAAGAACCCATACATATAGGTTCGACTCCTGCTCACTGTGCGCCTAAGTTTGTGAACCCTATTCCAGCACGTGTACGCAAGTATCTCTGATTAATTTTCAAATTATTTTTAAAGGATACATTTTTTAATGTCGACGGACGAACTCAAAAAGAAAGAAATTCAGGGCCATGATGACACAGGTATAAAGCATTTAAGGTGATCAGTCAGCGCGACACGTTGCATTTGATGTAACGTTTCGAATTTGTTTTACATGATGTAAAATTGATCACGTAACTCTATCAAAGGGCGCACTTATTTTTATGACAATGACTCAAAGATGCACATTCTCAGTCAATCAAAGGAACATGTGTTTTATCAAATGTCACATACAGCATTGAACAGTATGTATATAGAACACAGGAGATGCATGTTTTCACGTGTGAACATCATAATGCACGCACTGTCAATCAATCAATCAAGCATTCAGTACAGAGCATACCATCATGATTTGTCTACATACTCATTATTGTATGCGTTCTGCCTTTTCAATGCCGAAAATAAAATGGTGCTTCCAAATTTATACTCCTGAACATGTTATTGATAAGAAACAACAAATGATATTGCTTGCTATTCAATTAGGTTTGCGTGCGTGTGTGTGCGCGTGCGTGTGTGTGTGTGTGTGTGTTGTGCTTTACCTAATAGTTGTACAATGATTACATTGTGATTGTTATACAAAAAAAGTGATACAGAGGACATAATCTCTGTTTCGACAGTATACAACGATTTTCACTTTGCGAGGTTTTTCTTTTGACCGTTTCAGACATTTAAAAAACGAGTACTAAGTACAACTCCGACAGGAAAAAAGGCAAGACAAAACGGGCTGTGGATAATTTACTGGTCATGTTTAAGTCTCCAACATGTTTTGCCGCATAAAAAAGCTAAACCAAGAAAAAACCCGTGACCGTAAGTCAAGTCGTAGTTCAACTTGTTAAGTAAAGTGATGAAAGAAAGACTTTATGGCGACTGTCTGTAACTAGATAGCCAGTAAAATGAACAAATGTGAGTGTTTTTGTACGTTTTATACTCACTAAAGGGAAAGCAAAAAGAGACAAATGTAATTCAGGTAATGTAAAAATGAAGATAACGTATTGCTCAGCGTTTAAAAAAACATGTTCTGGTCATTTTCCTTGCATGGTTAGTTTTTTTGTCTTAATTGAAATGGTTTACATGAAATAAACGGCTCGACTAAAACATTTACCGGTCAACTTAGAAATAGAATCAAGGACGGACGTACCATTGGAGTCTCAAGTCTTGTAACAACTGAAGGAAACACGTTAAACACCATTTAACGCTTACCGATGAACACTATGTTGATCGGTCAAACAATTATTATGTTTAGTAAAGCTATATATTGTATTAACTCATGTAGCCAAGTTGTTAACCTTTCTTGGGACTGATACATTAGATGACTAGTTAGACAATGGTGAAACAGGATATCATACCTAGGTACAACACATAGATCAAAGACTATTGACGAAACGCTTCCTAGTCATTTCTATCCAATCTCATCTACATGTATTTATTTGTTTCCATTTCTTAAATTGTCTTGTGTTGTTTTGCCTACCATGAGTGAGAGGATGACTGGTTAAGAGGTTTTAGTGAAACATAGGAAGAAGTTTCACATTGAGGTTGTTGTTTACGTTAACGTTGGTATAAAACATGATCTTAGATAGATAGGTAACTGTTGACAATGTTGGGCGAAGGGAAGACGTCGAGTGTGTGTTAGTGTGAGCTTGACGATATATACATATCGCGTAGCTCTAGATTGATGTCTTCAACTAGTGTTTACACACCTCAGTAAATATATACCCGATTAAAAGAAACGAGTGATTAGTTTTCATCGCTGTACCAAAAAAACCCGAACACAGGATAAATATATGACAGCACCATGATGTATATGTAGTGTTAAAACCTTACGTATTCTAAGTACCATAAATATGAACAATAAATGATACATGAAGAAATACACCGAATATAATATACATATATTCAAGAATCTAAGAAAAGACATCTTAATCCAGGCCTGCCTAATCACTTTGATAAATGGTCGAAGTATTAAACTTCCATTATAAATGTTCAACGAATACCAATTTAGGAAAGTCTAGTGCTTGAACATCCCGTTTCTCTGGTAACAGCAAGGTGATGAGAAAAGAACTGTCCTATATAAATTATGTAGCTGCAAGCGTAACTTCTACTTTTGCAATGTGAATAATTCTCAACAAACACAAATCACAAATGTATGTCTCGATTAAATAAGGCACATATCATCAACTGTTTAGTACATCCACATAGACTTTGAGCTTTTTAAATCACGCGTATGGGACAGAGTACACTGCGTACAAAGCAATTAAAACACATATTTCATACATGATAATCTATTACATAAACTCAGTGATCTAAAAGAAGAAAGAACATTCTCTCAAATAATACAGGTATACCATGCATCTTTAAATACAAACATTTATCGCGTCGTTTAATTTTCTAGGATGAGCGTATCTGTTCTCAAACTCTTCAACATACCTTTCCAAAATTGCCTCTCTGATTCTACTATATCTTAGCGATCAAAGAGCATGATTAGTTTAAGTACCATTGTCTTATTTTATTGCTTTCTAATAAGACTGTACAGAAAATGAATTACGCACATGTTTTTTGATTGCAGTTTTGAAAAAGGGAAACTTGGTAGTTAACATCGAGACTATCCATTTAACATTGCCTGTTATTGTATATCGCTTGTAACTCCGGTAGTTTGATGGATATTAAAGGGCAATAAACATCCAGACAACTGCCAATAAAAAACCTACGAGTATTTTTCTAATAACACAGACAAGATATTGCTTATTTGATTTGAACATATATAAAACCAAATATCCTTTAGTAGAGCTTTACATTGTTTCCATATTTGGGTTAAGACTATGTACTTAATGAAAATAACAAGAGAACTTTCAAAGACTTGATCGAGAATTTTGTTTGGATTTTTCTTTTTAAATAATACATTGTGCATACATGTAGTGTTGGGAGAACCTTAGTTGTTACAAACAATGTGCTTATTACAATTTTATATCACTAACTTGTATGTATGTAGGTGTAAACATTTGTCGGTAAGTAACGCCCTGATGGTGTATATAACTACATTACCAGCTCTTCATTGTATTATCTCACATTGATGAGTTCTAGTTCATGGGTATATAACTACATTGCCAGCTCTTCATTGTATTATCTCACATTGATGAGTTCTAGTTCGTGGGTATATAACTACATTGTCAGCTCTTCACTGTATTATCTCACATTGATGAGTTCTAGTTCATGGGTATATAACTACAATACCAGTTCTTCATTGTATTATCTCACATTGATGAGTTCTAGTTCATGGGTATATAACTACAATACCAGCTCTTCACTGTATCATCACACATTGATGAGTTCTAGTTCATGGGTATATAACTACAATACCAGCTCTTCACTGTATCATCACACATTGATGAGTT
>ENA-OREC01001021-OREC01001021.1-marine-metagenome-genome-assembly--contig:-NODE-1021-length-13137-cov-11.707427_pt1 | contig 13137 bp, 2 predicted proteins | sample MGYA00248626_ERZ508543 | MGnify/ENA primary metagenome ERZ508543 (study PRJEB26211, sample SAMN05518279) | marine metagenome | isolation source: Puget Sound, Washington, USA | host: Bankia setacea... | reverse complement strand
TGAACCAAGTTGTGTATGCTTCTTGAACCAAGTTGTGTATGCTTCTTGAACCAAGTTGTGTATGCTTCTTGAACCAAATTGTGTATGCTTCTTGAACCAAGTTGTGTATGCTTCTTGAGTCAAGTTGTGTATGCTTCTTGTAGGTCTTATATATATTATGATTTTTACCATTATATCTACCCCTATATTCACTTTCAAGTTGACAAAGAATTAATTTTTAACTTCAACTTTACCTTTTAACGCGTAAATATGTTACTGCTACATGTATATGGAACCAACCACTTCTCATTTACAGTCTTTACATGCATTTTTAGACTATGTGCTTAAATCATTATTCCTATTTTTTTATAAAGCAAGCTTGTTACTCCCATTTGCCCAGAAGCTGTTTTACTTAGTGCAGGTTAAAGACATGTTAGGTTATTGCAAAGACCACAGTATAGCCTGGAGGTCTGCTGAAATCATCCTTCTTTCTATTGCTTCTTATTTGCTGACATGCACCACATGGGTAACATAATCATTTCCTTCAGTGTGAACAAAGCAGTCAACTGCAAACTTAAAACTGATTTCACAAGTTAATTTTTTTTCCATCTCTATGACCTTTGAGCCAGCAGTGAGTTATTAGCAAAGGCAAGTCATGTTTGACATCTGTGATATATATTTAAAACTGTGACTTTGGACAAAAAGGTTGTGGAACAGAGAAGCTAATCAGGACATCAGGACCATGTGTATACAAACATACACACATACACACATACACTAAAACGCCAGTGTGGGCTACCAAGGCAAGTTATTGCAAAAATTAAGAAAAGAGACAGAAATAAGAAGTACCAATGCAGGAGGGGTGATTTACAAAGACTTACAACATTGTTCATGGGTTTCTTAATCAGTACTTATCTTCATTGCAAGTAACTCGCTACTTTATACTTGAAACAACAGTGGATGGCAATTTGGCCATAAAAAATGCGACTCTACTCGGGCTTGAACTCACAATCCCTAGATTACAAGCAAGACACTCTAATGACGGAGCCGAAACCAAAACTTGGAGAAAACAGCATGATTTGAAAGAAATATTGCAATGGGAAGTCACCTGTTAATGGCAACAGTTAAACTGTATTGGGTAGGACCTCCGTTCATAGTAATTATTTGTTTGGTAATTTCCTTATAAAAATGTCATCAGGTAAAGCCATCGTTTCAACTTAACTAATTTTAAGAGCTGCCAACTGCAGTAGGTTTGCTGGAATGTGGATATGGAGAGAAGATTAAAAGTCAGATAGTGTTAGAATAAGAAACAATTGCAAGTTTTGGAAGGAACTGGAAAGGTAGCCAAATAAAATTGCAGAAGTAAGTTTGTTAAAAGACTGTCTAAATAAATATGACTACATGCTTTTAATAAAGACAACATGTCTGATTTAAATGTCCAGTAAATCAGTGATTGACACTGACAAATAGCTGTTCAATGGCAAGGTATATCAAATCTATTTGTGATAGTAAGCAATTGTTTTTAAAAATCTTTGTTCATTTTGTCAATATGATTTGTTTGAACACTAAATGTGAGATATGCGATGAGGTTAACAGCCTTATATCAACAAGGCTTCAAGAAAACATTTTTCATGGACAAGCCCCGGGCCTGTGGCCTCTGAAAATGGACACGCCCTGATTTTCTTCAGACCAGCCCGCCAAAAAATCCATTTTACAAAATCTCCTCATTTAAAGGTTTTAGTAGTAAACAAATTTGGTGGGTCAGTTATCATTTAAAAACAATATTCCGTAACCCAAGAAGAAATATTAAGTTGATCATGGGCCGAATCAAATGTAAACAATCTATGTCATTTTACGCTCTACGATGCATTAATTAACAAGAGCGAGCAGGTGTGCATTCTTTAACACTATACACTCATTCTATCAACAGTAAGGCCACCTCGTAATCACCCATCAGCAATATTACCGTAGACCTCAATCACCCTGATGTTGATAAACTAATTGTTTGTACAACATAGCATGGTTTCCAAATGCGCTAACCCGGCGTTGGGCTCCCCAGTTCTTGGAGCCCTGATCAAGATTCATTTACACAACTGATGTCAACAAGAGCACCAGAAAGTGTATACACTGTAAAAGCTTAGAAATGGCAAGGTAAGTAATCATGTATGTAACTAATGGATGCTGATATTTGAAAATTAAGCTTGGAAAAAAACAAGAGTGAATGTTTCTTTATCCCCACCCCCCACATACTGAAAGATGATGGTATATTGTACATGTATTTTTCATTGGTATGTGTAACAAGTTACATATTCATATAGAAAGGTAACATAACAAAGAAGTCTTCGCATTAGATTTATCAAAGCACTAGCCAGGGGTTGGGGCTAGTGGCTTGGAAAAACCACTAGCCCGAATGAAAGTTTACTAGCCCAAAATAAAACTGTTGTAAGTGACTGTGAGTGAATACTGGTGCTGTTTTTTCATGTCATGTCATTATACAAATGAATCATAAACACAGAAAAATGCTTCCTGATGTTTTAATCTCTCTCATAATCTATCAACAACAAAAAAACTTCTAACATATCGCAGTCACTGTCACCTTATCTAACATCGATCGACTCATCTAACCTTATCAATATACAAGGAACAACAATGATTTCAACTAAAACAACTGAAAACAATGACGATCGCAGATGTCAATTTCGAATTGTCAAGTATTCGCGACCACGGAAATCCGCGTGCATTTGTATGTGAGCTATTTCCAATCACTAGAATCAACCAAGATTTTCTGCTTGCGATAAAATGTAAGACATTAAAGGTCTTGTAGAACTCAAGAGACAGTAGATATTGCGTTAAGCCTATTTAGATCTAGTTGGTTTATAAGTGGGTTGACTATGTTTGGTTTACGAAAACATCAACTTGTGTCAACGTGAAAAAGCATACGTTTATGCTTCCTATGCATGATATCTTGGAAGTAAAACCAATTCTCACAACTTATTGAACTCTCTCTTAAAGTGAAATGTAAGAAGTTGTTTTAGAAATGCATCTGGTTGTTGAACAATGCTAGATCGACCGTTTATCCGACGCATTGAGCTGTCATTGTACTAGTACTTGTAGAAAGCAGCAAGTGTTTTATTTCTCATTTGAAAGATTGAATGAGCTGATTTACACCAAGTCTTAATATTGTTTCTGATTTATATGCTGTATATAATGCATACAATGTACTTCACTATATTAAACAACCCTATGCATGCTGAACATCGTTGATCATGTTTTCTGGTTGTGTTTTCCTGCCAAAAATCGCACGTGGTAAGCGTAGCCGTATTCGTGTTTGTAATCATACAACGCTAAAATTTACTTGTGTTCAAACCATACAATTGTATTTATTAATTATAATTGATCTGTAAAATACGAAATAAAATTGAAAAGCGCAACAGGATTTACTTGGGTTTACCTTATCTATTACAACATTGTTTATTTGACAAGTGCGCGTCATAGAGTCTCGTTCTGGATCCACAAACCAATCAGTGATCGCACATGAAGGTTGCTTCTAAAAACGGATTGTCGATAAACATTCTGATTCAGAGAACTGAATTGACGAGAGCGGTGTTTGTTGCAGATGCATCATTCAGTTCATCTAGCCTCATTTTACCACTCGCCCAATCAGGCTAGTTACTTGGATTTTTTACTCCAAGACATATACCTCACCTTTCCAGGCAGTTTTCAGAAAGAAGTTTAAACTTTTCCCTTATATAGGTCTTATAAAATGTGATAATCAGGGTGAAGCCAATTTCAATCCTAGCACAAACTCAGTGAAGGTTCTCTAAATATTACTCAATCTTAGCTGTTAGCCTTGGAGTTTCACATAAGGAACTTTTTCTGAACAGTTCAAAGGAATAGTTATGATGTTACTAAGGACAATAACTTTGAAGCACTTACAATTATATTCCTTGGTGCACAACTTCACACGCTGATGGTTCTAGCAAATATGAAGAAAGTGTGAAAACCGATGAAGGAGTTATAGATCTGCACAAGAAGTGTTAATGAACGGACAACATGCACCACAACATAAGACCTTCAGGGTGTATAATAAAACTTCAAATCAAAGATCTGTTGAAAAATGAAGTGGGAATTCAAGAAATAGTGGAACTGCCTACCTGTATGATGATTATTTTCTGAGGAGCAGTTCCTGCAACTGGTTGATTGCCTGCTGCTACAATAGTCATCTGTGTGCCAGGACTTATCAGCTTGGTACCAACTTGTTGTATAACTGGACTTACAGCTGGGACATTGGCAGCAATGGTTAAATTTGCTACTGGCTGAATTGACACACTTTTGGTCTGAAAGGAAATTGTAGGGAGTTAGAGTCCATCAGTTCTGTCAACTGACCATTTCTATCACTTTCAAGCTACCATCAGTTCTTTAAATAACAAGACACAGAGCCAAAAATTATAACAAAGTCAGTAACGAAAGTCAATACAACTTTGTTTATTCTAATAATTGATATAATTAACAACAATCTGAGAATGTACTTACCACTGCTACTGAGAGAGGCTGGTTAACTGCTTGTTGATGAATCTGTTGTTTATCTACAGTGAGTACGGGCAGAGGTTGTACGGACTGCTGCTGAATGACATTAGTCAGTACTGGCTGTTGCTGTTGGGGTATTTGTTGTGCCAAATTAGCCTGTAACGGTTTTTCTATCAGCATCTGTTGTGGTTGTGAGTGAAGCTGCTGCTGAGGTACATTTGATTGTAAAGGCTGCTGAAGTGGTGACAATTTAGTTTGTATTTGTTGTGGTTGTCCAAGAGTTGGTTGTGTCTGAACAGGCCTTGGTGACTTCTGCATGGTCTTCAGCATCTGCAACTTCTCCTGTAAATCATGAATCTTTTGCTGTGTGTTTGTGTTTTGTGGCATTCCATACAGCTGTTGAATCTGTTGGTTTATGTTTTGCACCTCCATGTTTACATTCTTCGGTGAAGCAACTGGCGATTGGGACATCACTATCTTTACAGGACTTTCTTGACCTTGTGGGCTCAAACCTGTGCTACTGACTGCCAAACCCACATCACTGGACATAGGTTTTACTCCTTGACTCATGGGTTGTGGCTGTTGCATTTGGTTCATGATCTGATTAAAAGGAAAGTTTGTTTTATTCTGATCTGCTACAACTACATCTCCAGCATTTGATGGAAACAGATTATTGCCACTGTTCAGTGCTGGCTGTGGCATAGATTGTTTTTGCGGTGATGTATCCATTGGGTTGAAGCTGCCCTGTAGTGATGAGGTAGATCCTGTTGGAGACAGCATGGTTGGGGTTATTGATGGTGACACAGGTGGTGGTGTTGGACGTGGAGATAACATGGGCACATTCTGTCTCTGGGGCAGTGCATTCACAGCCTTCATATTGCCATAGGGCATTCTCTGTGCATGGTTTTGCTGGGCGGGACTAGACTGAGAGAATCTCACCATACCTTGTTGTTGAGGGTTAACCATGTTATCTGCCAGTTTGGACTGTTGCGGCACCTGCTGAGGTGGAGAGCGATATGGAAACTGTTGCTGAAACTGCTGTTGTGGGTTTGGTTGTTGCTGTTGCAAGAACTGCTGTGCTGGCTGTTGCTGTTGTTGCATCATTATAGGGTCAGAGGTTACATTGGCCTGTGATATTGTGGCATCAGGGAAACTTGGGGCTCCAGACATTGCAGTACGCTGCTGGTACATTTGCTGTTGTATACCAATAGCACTCGGTTGACTGGTCTTTACACCATGCACCATGCCTGCCTGTGAGCCAATCTGTTGCTGAACATACATGCCTGAATTCTGTTGTGACTGAGAATTTGGGAACTGTTGCATACGGGGCACTTGTTGGTTACTGGTGTTTGGAATGGTATATTCACGCTGAGGTAGGTAGGATTGCTGCTGCTGTTGTGGTTGTTGCTGCTGCTGAGCTGGCATGTTATACACTCTTTGATTACCATTCCATCCTTGCATCTGGGGCATACTCACTTGCTGCTGTTGCTGGGCAGGATTTGGCAAACGTGGTCCAGCTGAGCTACTTACACCAGCACTATAATTATAACTCATACCTTGTCCCTGATGCATTACTCCAGCCTGCTGGTTTCCATACTGTCTAGTATGGTTCGGAGACATCATTGGGTTTATATGACCTTGTGTTTGACTAGGGGTTATACTCTGGTTATACATCTGTTGGTTATTGTATTGGGAGAAATTCTGTTGTTGGAACTGTGACTGCTGCTGCTGCTGCTGACTTTGATACTGTATGTTTGGGAAGGAGGTGGCAGACTGCATACTACCAATATTATACGAGGACTGTGGGTGACCTGGCTGCTGGATCATGTGCATAGTTCCCTGCATCTGTCCATGGTTAGATCCCTGCATCATACCAGGCATAGGCTGCTGGGCTGGTGCAGGATTCTGGCTACCTTCACCTGAAGTATTCAAACAATGAACACATATGTAACATATTCCAGTGTTACTTTGGTTATTACAAACACTGATGATAAGCATGAAAGTAACATATTTTGGTTAAATCGCTATATTTCATCAAGCGCCCATGTATTTGAAAATTTGGGGGTCTTGTGAATCACAATTTTTTATGTCAACTAATAAGTTTCATATAATGTATGCATATTATAAATTCCAATAGTTTAACTGTTGCAGAAATGACTGATGTCACAGTATTCTACCAGGCTTAAGCATTTAACAATAAGCTCAGCACTCAAATATTGTGGAAACTGTTAACTTGTGAAGTGAAATGTGCATAATGCCGATGTCCAAAAATAGAAAACTCCACAATATCAAATGCTGAAATGTTTGACCCTGACAGATAAATTTAATCAGGTCCAAAATTCTTATTAAAATACTTCTAATAATAGTTATAAGTAAACAGCTATGTCACCTGCACCACTGGCCAGCTCTTCCAGGAATCCAGGATCCGAGTCAAACAGGCCGCCAAGATTATCGGCCATTCTGTACAAATGATATCCGATCCAGTCTATAAGCAATTAGCCATGCTTCTTTGAAAATAAGTACAGGACCCTGTCTTGTCCTACAAGTACACAAAGCAAGTAACTGTAGCTAAAAGCGCGTACAGGATTTTTTTCAGCTACTTCCCAAAAAGGACCCTGATCAAAATTGGGAAAAAATAAATTGGGAATCATAAGCAAATTACATTCAATAAACGGCATGATGATATTCCAATTTGCTTTTATCTAAACTAAAAACTAATGATTCAGTCTTAATTATTTTTAAGGAAAAGAAGCACGAACAAGATTAACAAACTATGAAGAAATTGCAAGATGGGAACGATTGGGGCATACAGTACTCTCGTTTTCATCATACCGCTTTTTCATCAAAGCCTTTCAGTCAACTTATTACTTATATGGTATTTCAATTGTATTATCAAAGGACCAGAAACCGTATTTCGCCTTATAACATTTAAAAAATAAGGGGTTAGAAAAACGATCAGAGAATAGCAGTTGCACATTGCTGTTTTTCCTTTGTGTTTTAGCATCAGTTTCATTTGATTAGCTTTTCTTCCTTTTACAACAAACAAGTGTGACATTTGTATCCTGCGTAATTAGACTCACATCACTGTGATCCAGCTTTTACTTACATGTGCTGCATGCCGGAAGGATTTTTATCGTACTCAAATCCTTATAATCGTTTAAATACTTTATATTCAATCAACAAAACAGTATGAATAAATAATCAAAATAATCTTTGCACACTTTTGATACAAAAAGATGACTTGGGATAGGAGGTTAAAGCAACTACCTGGGCTTTCATTCTCACAAATAAAACTTTTGCTGTTCGAGAACAGTAAAATCATATACATCAAACAATCTAAACAACTTTGGCAACAAAACATGCTAGACCATGCAACAAGAAAGACTGGAAATGTGTATCCTCACAGCATAAAGAAGTTGGTCTTCTCTCAATTTCAGTTGCTTAATCATATTTGTTCATCACACTTGGCCCCTTCCATATAGTGAAAGACAGCAATGAGAATCAGATACGACTGGTGAGCAAAATATTTGCAGAATAATCAGTAAATCTAGTCTCTAACTGGAATATTAATCATACTAAAAAAACTTCCAAATCTCCAAATCCAGTTTTACTTCAATCTTCTGTGAAAAAAATACCATTTATCAAACTCTTTTACGCCCTAACCTTTTAACTACAAGACTTTTTGGTAGCGAAACATCAAATAAAAAGAGAACAGATTGAGCTAGGAACTTATAACTCCCAGTTTGCTGGGGGTTATTTCCAATGTCAGTGTAGAACAACAAAGCCTTTTCAATATAATCTTTTTGAATTTCACTTCAGCTTTGTAGATATATTCTATTTATAGAATACAAATAATCCTCTTCCTATACTTCAACACCAGCAGCAAACTAGCTGGTTAAACACATTGACTGTTCAACAAGAAAACGGTATGTTATGTCCGTTTTGCAATAGGCACAAAATATCTAAAAGACAAGTCCTTACACTTTTTCTAAATATTGTGGTGCAGAAATTAACAGCAAGATCTATGCAAGTTTTAAGTATGGATGACAACACCAACCGATATTGGATGAAAGTCATAGAAAAACAACACTCTTCGATCAATGACAGGTTTCATATGACTAGAACTTCACCAAGCCAGAAATATACAATCAAACTGTTGACAATCTAGGAACTGCTAAAATGATTACATCCCAAACAATGTCAGATACAAGCGCTTGGTCTACTCAAAACAAGGTTTCTCAAACACTTTGATAAATCACTTACTGATCACCAGCAATGAGAACATTAGCAAGTTGATAACAAATATATATCTCTGCACACATGGACACCAAGTCCAGTCATGGGCAACTTACATGACACATGCTTTGTTTGATCTTGGTGTGGTTGTTGTCTTCAAAGTGATGCAAACTAATTCCAAGATAATGTTGTTACTATTGAAAAGATACATTTGTCATCAAATTTATACTGAATATAAGGCAAATCCTCATGGTAACAACCCTTATAGTGTACAATATTTTAATGAACTGTGACGAATGGCCCCCTACATGAAGCAAGCCTGGCCCAATCAGAACGACCAATAATACGGGTTTTTTGTTTGTTTCCATCCGAAACACGTGTTTCTCACATGGAAAGTTGATAAAACAGAAGAAGTTACACATAACAACACCATTAAACAACTTTGGTGGAAACAAATATCAATGATTTTCAAGATGCAACTGTGCATTATGCAAAAAAGAGTGATTTGATCGCCATTTCGGTCGATTTTTTGGACAAAATTATCAAAACAGAAGCACAATCAAACTAGGTGAAACAGCAACTGCCGACTTCAATTTTATCACAAATCCATCGACAATAACCTTCAAAGTATTTATTTTTTACGTCTAATATAGTAATTTAAAGATTTACCTGCTAAACAGTCGAATAATTTAGCAAATTTCAAAGAATGACTTTGTGGATCTCACCGCTAATTCTCAACATCATGTATCGACAATTACTAAAGATAAAAGGTCTTTTTTCATTGGCCAAGACACAAGTGCCGCTATCATACATTTTCAGCATAAAAACAATGTGTATTACGCTTTTTCGAAGATTTTCTATGAATGAAGCACAAATATAAATACATTTATAGATCATTTCAGCCTTTTTTCAATTCTTTTAGCCTAATACTTTATTGTAAAAATGTATTTTAGCAAATCGTCCTCACATGTTTTGGCCAATCAGAGAGAGGTTTACAAAAGATGTTAATAATTGAATATCTCAGTCCTGATCATGATTTTGTCCAATCAACGCATGGGTCATGAACAAATGCCCGTATGTAATTGCCGTTCTAAAAATAGCTGTTCTCAATATATAATAAAAAGATAATTGCTATCAGCAGAGTTTATACAAGTTATGCATCTTGGTCTTGATACACTGTTTTTACTATTTACTCTGAATAAAGGTTTTAAACTCGGTTCGTCAACCGACTGCCTGTATAATTCAGTTTACTGCAGTAATACCAGTGGGTTTTCCTGACATTATTTTTTCTGGATTTCCAGATTTGTTACTAAGGAAAGAAGTCGACCTCATTCAGCGTACACATCGTTTTAAGCATACCACGACTAAGCTTGAAGCCAGTCTCCCAACGCATTAAATCGGTGCTCTAGCTTATGTTTGAAGTTACGTTAAATGTGTTCTATGTGTGACCTATTCTATTTTGCTATTTATTTATTATTATTTATAGGTCAATCGTGCGTATACACTCATCACGGACCTATAAACCATTGTATAGGTCCGCGCAATCATTAAAGACGATTTCTAGTGGGTTTTTTTAAAATTTCGATAGATTTTTTTATATTTACATATATTGCAGGAAATTTAATGCTGAATTCAACAAACAATAAAAACAGTAGGTCACCATGCTGGTGGAAAAAAAATCATTTTTGAAAAATGTTGTTGAAAACACCCACCTTTGCCAACAATTTTAATTGACTTTATTTGGATATTTTCATATTCTCACTTATCAAGTCCTTATAAGTTGTACACTCTTTTTCAATAATTAGGTGCACTAGAGGTTAAAAATGACAATTTAGGTAACGAACTGTTGAATGTTTATTTTTCTCATTTTTTTAGATGAAGTGTATGTCCGGGCCTACTGGGCCTATAGGAGCTACGCTGGTGAATGAAAAAATATATCTAGTCGTACGTAGAATAGATATGTGCACGGACCTATAGATAAACCACAGGGTTATAGGTCCGTGATATGTGTTAGGTACGCTCATCTAAAAAGTGCATGCAGACTTTTACTGGTTTGTAAGATATATTATGTTCTTTATCATAACACGCGTACGCGTACAGTTGTAAAGACATTAATGAACAAGTGGGCTTGGTGATGCCGTATCTTATTGCGTCTTATTGTGTTTGCCGTGTATAATTTGTTCAGCATATATAAATGATAGTTTTGTAGTTGTTTTTCCGAGGTGAGAAAATATTTTGTTTTCATTGAATGTGTTATTTATAATAAGTATTTTATATTTGGCAGATTCCATTCGTACATCATCAACGTGTACATAGTTAAGAACCTCTACACATTAATAATATAAAACCCTGCACTTTTTACATGGAATCTGATATCTATTGAATTACAAAGGACATACAAACTACAGCTCTTTGGTAACTGAGATTTCATAAACAACACAGTTAAATTACCTGACTTAATAGACATTGGCTTACTATGACAATATTAACTTGGAAACTGAACACTAAACTGTTTTTATAAGGTGGGCAGTAACAGTTTGCTGTCCATGACTGAGGATTGGATATAAGATTCTTGTCGATTTACAATTACCTAGCAATATTTATGTGTTTCCGCTAACAAACTAATATAATATATACACTTGGTTATCATAATTACTGTACATAATTCCTTAAAGGATTAAATGCATCCGCCACATTTAATTCCAGTTAACTTTGTCTTTCATTGTGTCAAAAATCGTTCAATCATCTGTAGTAAATAAGGTTAACCGAGATTTGTTCGTAACGGAGATTTTAAGAATACTTCATTTTCAAAACGTTGCAACGTTTCCAGCGATGTTGACGTTTTGTTCTCATTATAAATGATTGAAATAAATGCTACAGGCAAGAACAATCTTCCTTGAGAGTAGGAATTGATACGACTAAAGATAAACGGGACACTGTTTAGTGGAGGGGAAGGCGCAAAACAGTCTTCCATCCCCACTCATGTAAGATTCTCTATAATATCACTCTTTTAAAAACTAAGAAAGCTTATATTGAAGGATGTTGTTTGGTTACGCGGAATGTAAAAGTACTAAGCACGGATCTAGAGCACGGACTCAAATCCGTGGTAACAACCATATTTTATCGTACAGATAAAACATTGCTCGTTTCCTTTTTGTGCATAGGAGACAATCACGTGGCCGTTTTAGAATATACATTTTTAAACATTCTTAGAGTGTTTTCCTTTCACTTTTTATTCAAATATTCTTGCTCTTGAGTACGCTGCAGATCTATCTCTGTTCCATCGTTTAAAAGCTGCACTGTCTTTAAATTTCATTCAAACCACTAAGTGAATTCGTACTACATCCTCACCACTATTAACAGCCATTTACCTGTTACTTGGGCCAGCCTCTGTTCATCATTTAACTCGTTACTTTCGTAAACACTTGTAGTTGTAATGTTATGTATCTGTCTTTCACGAACTGTTCTTTTTCTCGCATAAAACTCTTGAATATTTAATCAGTTTTTCCTGTTATATAGCAGTTTTTGTCTCTGTCTTTAACATACAGTTTACAGTTGAGCAGATGTTACACAAGTGCTTTCATTTTCTCTTTCCCTTGCGTAGGCTTTACTGTTCCTTTGTTTACGCCTAGTCATGTACTCACGCTGAATTTCATCTCAACTTCATGCCAATCTAAAACTATAATTTTTTCGTTATTTTTGATCAGTCTCCGTTACTATGTCTAAGTAGCACCGTATACAGACACTAGATGTTATTCAAGCAAGCCATATACATGTTTTGATATTATAATTCGATATTAATGTATCTATCAGGTTTAATACTCTTGGAATTATCAAATAACATAAAATGGTCGCTGAATGTTTAGCGGCCAAAACCATTATTATTGAGTCAGACTATAGACTCAGTTCTATCATACACATACCTGATTGCATACTGTGAATGTGTGTATATTCTGTTCGTAATAACTTGTATTCTATTCTATTACAATATTTTATATGTAGGTACAACATCTCTGTTACATCTCTGTAACGGAGATTTCCTTACTTTCAAACTGATATAACATCTCAACAGTACATTCAACCGACAATTTAAGCCTTCCAACAGTTTGGGTAATTCTTCAGCTATCTAAAAGTGTGTCAATTGGTTATTGATGCGAAGTGTGGTCTGTTGTGTGTTGTGTGCTTGTCACCGCTTTCAGTCTCCACCGCTGGATAGCCCAGCAATGGGTGAAAAGGAAGCAGAGTGCGTCTGTCTTCCCTGCCAGTACATAGTCTCTCAGTAGACAAGCCCTTTGTAGAGCCTCCAGGTTGGCGATGCACGGTAACTGAGCACCTTACGACCTCAGGCTGATCTACATGGGTCTCGGAGGAGGTCTGCCCCTAGACATGTGGCAT
>ENA-OREC01001020-OREC01001020.1-marine-metagenome-genome-assembly--contig:-NODE-1020-length-13138-cov-12.102825_pt1 | contig 13138 bp, 5 predicted proteins | sample MGYA00248626_ERZ508543 | MGnify/ENA primary metagenome ERZ508543 (study PRJEB26211, sample SAMN05518279) | marine metagenome | isolation source: Puget Sound, Washington, USA | host: Bankia setacea... | reverse complement strand
GGCGTGAAGAACTAAACAATAAGTTTTGAAACTCAATTATCGGCAGTCATGCTCAGCAGTTACGTGTTATCTGCACCATCTGGCTTATTGATTTATGACGTTTTTGCACTGGTTTAAAACAGTACGGTGACACCTTGCCCTATTAAGAGTGTATAAAAAGGGCTATAGCTGAAATTGTGTGATTGACTCTGAAACGCCGAGTGGCAAATATCCCTGCTGCATATCGTCTCCTTACACGCTTCTTATCTCATGTGGATAGATAAGTATGTGTATACAACACAGTGGGGGCATTGTAGAGGGAACAGATTAGTTAGAAACTGTGCACTAGTTATACTTACGTTAAGACTATCATTGATCTGAGAAAAAGGCCAGGGCATGGTAAAAGGGCAACAGGGCATCACGCCACGCTATTTCTGCCTAGCTGGAGCACTGGAGTGTGTTTTCATTGGGTGCTTTTGGCGCATTGCCCGTACAAAAACCAATTGTGTGCATATTACATACTGCACGTCAACGCCAACAAGTCATGGCTTCCTTAACATTTTAAGATGGTGCCAAACCAGGCAAAAAAAGAAAATTATCACTCAATGAACGCTCTGAAAAGAAAAAGGAATATGAAACCAAACGTTCTGAGAGAAGCTTTTCTGAAAAATGGCAAAGAAATAAGATAATAATTTTTGACAAAGAAAAGCATGTAATGACCTGCACCGATTGTGTAAGCTTCTACAGGGACAAAATAACTGACAACAACCTCCAAAAAATGAACACATTCATGCTTGGCTGTACAACTTTTAGGACATCAAGTGTTGACGATCATGGAACATCTAAATCTCACCAGAAAGCTCACGATTTCATAGTTGGGAAACAGTAGTCTGATAGAGAAAGTATCAACTCAGAAGCTGGTAGAGCCCTTGACAAACTTAAGTCAGCAGAAAGGAGCAGATTGTTGCATCTATTTAGGAATGCACATGTCATTGCCAAGAAAGATGTTTTACTTTGTATTTGTTCCATCTGTTTCGGTCTGACAGATTTTCTGACACTTTTTTGTAACTTTCGGGAAGTCTGATATCATATTATAATTATGACATACATTTCAAAACCACTGGTAAGAAAGTTTCGTATTTTGTAAATTAGTTGAAATTTTTAAGAAATCAACTTTGACACCTTTTCACTTAGTGACGTCATTGATTTGACAGGCGCGTGATCTATTGGTGATATGATTGGAAGTCATTTTTCATCAGAGAACTTTCGATCAAGTAATAGGTGTTAAAATCTAGGGTGTGTTTTACCAGACGATCTTTCAACCTATTTTGAATGGTAATTTTGTGTTAAATAAGGCCTCTCGACGCCATTATCGATAACTGCATACATGCGTCTGTCTGTGAGCGACTTGATCGATATCTTCATACAAGCGCCTCTCGGCGCCCTAGATTTTAACACCTATTTAAACTATTTTGAAAGCCGCTCCACCTACAAATATTAACTAAGCATGCGTGAAAATACTTGATCGAAGGTTCCCGGATAAAAAATGACCTTGTTGCTATTTGATCATATGAGCAACTTGTGTCTTACTGTAAAACAAGATAACAAGCACGTTGCAAGAAATTCTACAAAGTGATAGCTATGATTCAGATTTCGAAGGTTTTGGGCCATCAGATATAACAGGGCTCCAAGAAAACATTTTTCATGGACAAGCCCCGTGGCCTTTGAAAATGGACATGCCCTGCATTTTTTCAGACAAGCCCAAAATTTTCCATTTTACAATATCTCCTCATATCAAGGGTTAACTAGTAAACAAACTCTGTTTTTGATGAGTCTGTTATCATTTAAGAACAGTAATCTGTAAACCAAGAAGAAATGTTGAGTCGACCATGGCCGAATCAAATGTAAACAATCTATTCATGCTCTACGATGCATTAATTAAAAAGAGCGAGCAGGTGTGCATTCTTTAACTCTATACACCCATTCTATCGGAAGTTATCATCCAACAGCAAGATTACCGTAGACCTTAATTGTCCTAATGTTGATAAACTAATCGTTTGTGCAACATAGCATGGTTTCCAAATGCGATAGCTGTTATTCCCCCACCCACTTGTTTTCACAGTTAGAGCTACCACGTGTGTTTATAGTGACTCGCTAGACTGGGTTATTATTTTACTCCCCACTTTATGCTTAGGTATAGCAAGAATAATGGACACGTCAAATTGTATAATATGCAGTCGCTATCAGACTGTGTCTATCTCTCTTATCTAAACACACAAATAGTATTTTGGACAGGCCCGCCAGGCTGCAAATTTGTAAAATTAGAGTGGCCCCAAATTGATTTTGACAGGCCCCAGGCGTTGGGGGCCCAGTTCTTGGAGCCTTGTATCAGTGTTGATTCAATATTGAGTGAAGTTGATTCCAGCGGCGCTTCGGAAGACGAAAATGATGACGCATGGACGAGACGATTTTCAGATTTTGAGGTTTGTTTACCGTGACCTAAATTGTATTTTGTTAGAAATTAAAAGTACAAAGTATGACCAAGAACTATTTGTCTCTTTCTATTGCGGTTAATGGTATAAAATGTTTATATTTGTAACACTTGTGTATATGTTGCTTGTTTACGACGTAGAGTTTTCCGCTGAAAACCGCTCTTTTTATTTTTTCGTCATATAGCACCTAGTGATTTATCTGACTTGTGACGTAATCATAAAGAATGCGAACAAAACTACTGCAATGTTTATCATATTTATTGTTCTTTTCAGTACATATTCGCTTTATATTTTTATTTATTTTGAATAGAGCAAATCAACATTCTATATATTTTAACAGAAATAATGAAATGATATGCACCATTTTATATTGTTTGTTTATGTATTTTCAGATCAATGACTTCACGGAGCAGTCTGGTCCAAATCTACCTAATGATTTTGATGTAGCCACAGCCTCTCCCCTTCAGTACTTCTGGTTGCTGTTTCACCCTACCATTTTTGAAGACATGACCCGCCCCAATGACAACTATGCACGTTGGCAAATGGAGTAGAAGGATGAGGTCGATCCAAGATGGATAGAGACAACCTTGTTTGAGCTTCGGGCATTCGGTGGGATGAACATTTTGATGGGTGTCAACCACCTCCCTGCAGCAACAATGTACTGGTCAAGGAACAAGTTTATAAGCAACCTTGGTATTCAAGATGTGATGGTCTGCAATCGATTTCAGAAGCGTCAGATCGTCAGACAGAGCCTACAAGGGGCCACCCAGACTATGACAGACTGTTCAAGGTTAGACCTATCATCGACCATGTAGCTAAGACATTCCTTGAAAGATACACGCTTGGGAGAGAGGTGGCAGTTGATGAGGCAATGGTTGCGTATACAGGCAAGCTTTCGTTCCAACAGTGGATTCCCAACAACCCGATCAAATGTGGCATGTGCTGCGAAGCCCCTCCAGATTTGATGTGTACCTTGGACGGTGTGAGAACTGCACCCACTATGGCCTTGGACACCATGTTGTTTCCCAACTAACAGACAACCTCCATGGTTCACATCGGCAGATCTACTTTGATAGCTTTTTCACTGGCATCCCCCTCATGCAAGATTTACTTCAGCATGGACTCTATGGCTGTGGCACCGTTCGTATAAATAGGAAGGGATTCCCAGTAGAACTGAAGAAACCAAAGGAAAGTTAGGGTCCGTAGTGACTTCATGGTTCTTCAGAAGGGACGGTCCAACCTTACAGTCTCCGTCTGGAAAGATAAGAAGCTTGTGCACCATCTGTCTACACTCTCCAAGCCTGACACCATAGAAGAAGCACCGACATGCCATGGTCCAGTTATTCTCAAGCTCACTCAGCCAGCAAATGCCAATGCCTACAACAAGCACATGTGTGGAGTGGATCGACATGACGCTTTGCATATGAAGTACGATGTAGGACGCAACTCAAAGAAGTGGTGGAGATACCTGTTTTGGTTCCTGGTGAACAGTGCCATAGTGAACGCCTACATCATTTATAAGCAGGTCAACAGGCATCACCATAGTAAAAAACGCTACAGTCACATAGATTGATTGCCGGATACTACAGGAGGAAGAGATGCTTCCCGGAGGTGAACCATCCTGGCTTGGAGGAAGTTCAGAACATTTCCACAGTCTACCAGTGTAGAATGAAGGAATACATTCAATGGCAACACCCTCAATTATAGTATAAGTAATATTTTTGGAGTTAATCAATGTGTGAAAGAATTAATTAATGTAATTTACCTGGCAAGTAAAACAATTCACACAAAAAAGAATAAATGAATAGGTGTATATTAACATTGAATTAGATTATAAGACCTGGAGAAATAGATGTGTTTCAAAGGATGTGTTACCGCCTCCTCGATAGCCTAGTGTTAGAGTGCTGGCTTCGAGTGCGGGAGGTCCCGGGTTCAATCCCCAGTTAAGGACCGAGTCATACCAGACATAATAAAAATGGTACCAGTAGTTCCCTTGTTTGGCACTCAACATTAAAAAGAGAAATACTGGAAATAATCTTAAGAATTAAGATAGGATAAAAATGTAATGGATAAAATCTGGGATAGAAATCCTTCGCAGTCGGAGGTCATTGGCCGTTGTGGCTGGGATGAATAAACCGAGTGACCAGGCAGAACCGACAAAAGTCCAACGCTAAAAAACAGAAAGAAAATAAAGTTAGCTGTTCTTGTTTAGGTAGTGCAGTAATAGATGTGGCATAGCTCCAACATGTACTCTTCCGGATGGCTGTATTCAAGGTCAAGGTCATACTTAGGGGTCAAAGGCCATATGACTTTTTTCGCTTCCGCTCTGTAACTCTTGAAGGATTTCGAAGAAACCTGACACAAATGTTAACCACATTGAGACGACATGCAGAAGCAATGTTCCGGATGGCTCGCTTCAAGGTCAAGGTCATACTTAGGAAAACCTGACACAAATGTTAACCAGCCAAAATTTTGCTTCCATTTTCTGATACAACCCTTCGGCCGTATATTGCCCCGCTTTTCGGTGCTCTTGTTATTGTTTATTTCTAGCTAAAAGGTAAAAAATAAATAAAACTTTCTGACTTATCCTATAAAAATAGGGATTTTTAAAAGTCTTAACAAAAACATTTCTGCATAAATTAAAAGGAAATTTTATTCTCTAAATTGTTTACACTTATACCTGCTGTATAATTATAACACAACAGTATACCAACACTGTGTTTTGTATTTTTAGGCATTATCAGATATTTTCTTGGTCCGTTGTCAGTTGTCTTTGATTTTTTCAATGATTTATTTACTTTCATTGAACAAATTATGCTGAAATTATTACAGAAATAATGGGCCAATATGTGCATGATAGTTTTATTAATAAAATGATAATAATTGTTGAAAAATAAATTGATAAATCTATTTTAAACATTGAAATTTGTTGATTATTCACCCCCAGATTACCAAGCTATACTTGTCACAGACAAATACATTTTATACCAGCTAAAAGATATTTGTATACACTACAATTGCTACATTGACACTTAAGCCATCACACCAACAGAAAAATCTATATTCTGAGATAAACAACATACATGTCAAAACTTGGATATTTCCCCAATTACCTGTATGCACACATGGTGGCAAAAGTGGCCTCTTATCTATTGGCAACTGGTTTATTGTCTTACCTCACGTATAGAACCCAAGGTTGAAATAAACCTTCTGCAGAATAATTTTGAGTGACCGCTTGCATGGGTATTTGTAAACAATGAGCGACGGAAGTTTAACTACCTGCATGACATTAGCATATGGGCAATCATTTAGCCATATTCAGATATCAACGGTAATAGGGTTGCATGGATAAAAGAACAACTTATCACGACATTCAGGTCATCATATTCATAAAAAGTCAAACCAACATACAATTATAGTTCATTGATTTAAAATGTATAATTTAACGTAAGTCACTTAATTGGCGATAAATAAAATAGGTGATAAATGTCTAGTGAAAACTCGCTTATAAAGTGTGAACGATTAAACTTGATTAACATTTTTTCCTTGGTGTAAAGCATGTAAATCACAGTATTGTTTCCTTAGGTAAAATGGTTTTACTGTAACTTTTTCTCAATGCATACTAGTATAAAAATTATGTATAAAATATTGTTTGTTTTATTGTCATTTCAGGGAGGCTGTTGAAGAGATTCTTAAAGAGGCAAAAAGATCAAAAGAGTTGGCAAAAGATTTTGGTGCATTGGCATGGTATGTTAAGTAATACACTGCGACTCTATTATAACCCCACCCAGTATTTAAACCCACCCAGTATTTAAACCCACCCAGTATTTAAACCCAACCAGTATTTAACCCCACCCAGTATTTAAACCCAACCAGTATTTAAACCCAACCAGTATTTAAACCCAACCAGTATTTAAACCCAACCATTGCTCAATATTCTAAGTATAGAGACCGTTGACACAAACGCAAACATTTTTCTGTAAACAAAAGATGCTCAGAGATAATTTGTAGTAAGGTTCATGTAATGTATAGTATTAATGTTTTAATTGAACATGATCCCCAATTATTTAAGCATCCTATATCAAGCAGCCCATTGATACCACAGCAGGGAAGATTAACTACATGTAGTGTTAACTTGGCCAGGAAATACACAGGGAACACAAACTTCACAGCTTTCATTGTTTATTCCGCGGTATATTCAAGGTGATCGATCGACTGCTAACATTTTCACAAACATACTCAAAAAATATTTGGACACCACATTATAATTGAATCCAATGGAATAGCATTGGTGTTAGAATATAGAAACGTGTTTAAGAAAAATCCAGTGCATAATTATATCTGTGACACATATGAAAACTCTCTTTAAAATGCAAAATAGATAAATGTATATTGATTGTTGCAAACTCCGACAAATCCACTGCCTGGAGGTCAGAAAATTCGGCCAGACAACCAACATTTCAAATCAGTTACCCGACGGGCTCCTTCAAATCTCCAATTTCAGTAGCACGGCAGTCGTTAAGAAGTTTACAGTTTTACTGAAGACCTTATGATTCCTGAAACGTAGATACAGTCGTCTTAATTATAAAAGATTAAGCAAGTATCCATTGTTATAATTATATTCAAAGTATGTGTAAAAACTGCAGTGATAATTTCCATCTTTACAAGGTGGGAAAATGAAGAGGTTTTGAACGCTGAAGAATCAAGCATGTTTTCTTTGTGATAACATTATAAGATACTAGCTAGATCTTTATGTGGTGAAGAGTATTTAATCATCATTTGTTATAAACAAATTGTTTTTATGTTTATTAACAAAGAAAAAGATTAAGTATGGAAACAAACTTAGACACGCAGCAGACTTTTCTAGGCATCGGTAGATTTTGGTAATTTTTGTGACTTGGCTGATAGTAGTTATAGTCATTATGTTTGACAATTGATAGTTGATTAAATATAGCATGATTAATTAATCTTGCGGAGTCTGTTATGTTTGGATTTTTAAAGTTGCCTAAAACATCACATACTATAGGCCTTGCTTTTAAATGTGTCACACTAAAGGTCAGGAAACAGTTTGGAGTGTGTTTTTAAATACTGATTTCATGGACTCCTGACCTTTGCCAAATACTTAAACTTAACTTTTCATCCATGCATATTACACATTCACATAGATAACGTCATTTGCAACAAAATGTTTGTTTAGTACTTCTCATGAGGATTAGCTAATTGGATGAGTAAAAGAAACAAATGCAATTTTGCTATCAAGGGGAGCTACTAGCATTTGAATTAAAGTGACATATTAAACGATTTGAAAGTCACATAGTTTCGGGCTATCCTGTGAAAAATCTGGTGGGCTACCAAAGATTTTCAAAATGTGTTGAACCCTGTTTGTTGTGATTGTGGACAGAAACCAAATATGTGTAATTTTTGTTTACAGGCAAAAGAGAAGTGTTATACCCAACAGAAGATTTCTAAACAACACCCTTGTGAGTACATTACGTCACAGCTATAAAAAAGATGAGAAAACAAAGGACGGCAGTAAGAAGAAATTTGAGCAGCATATGGCAGGACGATTTAGATCAAGAGGGAGAGGTAGGTTTAGATCTTTACATGAAGATAGAGAAGATGAGAAGCAAGCTGATGATGAAGAACCAGATACAAGAAATGTAGACTACGGGGAATTTGATGCTATAAAGTATTCTGAAGAGTGTACAGACCTGTACATCAGAGACTCACACAGAAAACATGACAGAATCAAACAGAACTTTGTGGAGAAAACAAAGAAAGGAAGTTCTTCAGAATCGGAGGAGTCCTTCACAGAGTATGATGAAAAAACAAAGGCTAAAAAGTGGAAACCTGACAGGTTAGAATTGTCTTAAAGTAGCTACACTGCGCCTCCATTATAAACTGATCGTCAAACTTGGCATTATTTTTACAGCTTGCATTGTATATACCGCGGTATATTCAAGGTTATCCATCATCTGCTGATATTTTGCATTATATAATTCTCTTGCCATTGTTACAGTCTGAGAAGAGGTCATGAGGGGCTAGTCTGAATCCAAAAAATGTTGGTCAGAATGTGTGATTGTATGATATAATTATTTCAGCAATGTTGTTAAACGCAAGATTATAAGAATTGTTTCATGCCTTTGATAAAGACCCACTAAAATAGAATTTATTATACGGTATTTAATACATCCTTCTCTTGTATTTCAGGTTTGAAGGTGGTTGGGAAGACACAGGTTCAGCCGATGAGTTTGACAAATCTGAAGAAGAAGCAGAAAATGACAAGCATTATGTAGAAGAGTTTAGACGATACGAAAATAAAAGAAAACAGAAAAAGCAAAGAGACATCTCACAACCTAGTACCTCTAGAGACTTTGATAGTGCGGAGGAAAGTGACCAGTCCTCCAGCCATGGTGTTCAGAAACGATCCAGAGAAATAGACAGTTCAGAAAATGATGTTGATAACTCAGGAACTGAATCAGCTGAAACTCACAGAAAAATGGACAAAAAAGATGCAAAGAAGCATAAGAAAGCAAGGAAACTGAAAGTTGATGGTAAAAATTTAATGGAGATTATCAGTAGAAGGAGTATGTATGCAGATATTGAAGAAATGAAAGATAAAGGATCAATTTCTGAAGAAGGGGACTTGCCGAGGTCGCGGTTTGAAAAAGATAGACGAGAGCGAACAGCTGTGTTATATGAGGATAGAGAAGATAGTGTTGAAAAAAGTCAGTTTAAATATAAAGATAATAGGAAAACTGAAAGATATTCTAGAGATATAAGACACGAGGCTGCTCATGGAATTGGTAGGAATTCAAAGCCAACATATGATAACAAACCAGATAGAGAGGTTGGTATGAAAAATATTTCACAAAGGGACAAAGAAAGAAACATAAGTTCAGACAGAAATATCAGTTCTGATAGTCCAAGACCCGGACTTAAAGACAGAAGTAAAGGTATGAAAAAGCCTGTATTTAAAAGTAAAGAAAGAGAAGAGGAGAATTTTTGGAAAGGTTCAGGACATGAGAAATACGATGTGGTAAGTAAAATGGATGAAAGATACCACAGTTCAAACGTTGACCAACATCATAGAGACGATTCAAGAGAACGAAATTCGCCCGCATGGCATTATAATAAATTAAGAGGTGATAGGGAAAGTGTGCAATATAAAACAATTGGTGATGAGTGTAAAGAAATAGAAGGAGAAGATGGAGGAATGGATAGAATGCATGGTGACTATAGAGGTTCTTGGTTTAGGGGAAGGCGCCCTTTCCGTGGAAGACCATTTATGCGAGGACATCCTTTTATGCGTGGCAGGCCTTTCAGGGGACGTGGGGGCATGCCATTCATGGATAGTATGCCAATGATGCCAGTGGTTAATCCTTTTTATGCAACACTGATGAAAGAATTCCTTCAAGAAACTGGATTTCAAGATTGGTTGAAAAAGAAAGCAACCTCAAGTAGTCGAAGAAGGCATTCTAGATCTAGTTCACGATCTTCCAGATCTCGATCAAGATCCAGAAGGTCCCGAAAGAAGCACAGACGGCGTTCATCAAACAGTGAAAGGAGCAGAAGCAGATCTCGTTCACGCCGAAGATCTCGTAGTCGTTCCAGACGCAGACATTCGTCTTCATCATCATCTAGTCGAAGTAGATCTCGCTCAAGAAGTAGATCAAGAGGTCACCGGTCAAGGTCTCATAGACACAGAAGTAGTTCTCATGATGACAAATCTAGAAGCAGGTCTCGATCTAAAAGTTCCAGCAGAAGAAACTCAAGAACTCGAAGTAGACACAGAAGCAGTTCTCATGAAGACAAATCTAGAAGCAGGTCTCGATCTAGAAGTTCCAGCAGAAGAAAATCAAGAACTCGAAGTAGACATAGAAGACGATCTCATAGTGAAGACTCAGAACAATCCTCTGAAACAAGAAAGTCCAGATCAACATCAAAATTAAGAACTAGTAGTGTTTCTAAAGAAAAGTCTGAAGCCAAGTCAGAAGACACAAAAGAGGACAACTATGAAACAAAAGAATCCAAGAAAACTAAGTCAGACAAAAGTGAAAAAATTAAAGAAAAGAAAAAGACGAAAGGTATAAGAAAGTCAAGGTGGCAGAGCGTAGATATGACAGTTAAAACAGATCAGAATGAAGCTAAAATAGAATCTCAAGAAAAGGTTGAAGAAACAGGTGAACTAGAGGATGACAATGAGGTTGATAAGTCTGTTGATAGCCAATTAGTAGATACAACAAATGATATGTTAACACATGTGGATAGTGATCTTGAGAATATATCAAGTGATGCTGGGGCGGAATGGAGTTCAGAGGAAGAAGGAGAGCTGTAAAACTGAATGTATTAGACCAAACTGTTCCATTCACTGTCATATAAAAAAGAGTTCTTGTCTTGCCTCCGATTGTTACGTTAAAATGATAAAGCTTGAGTTATCCTGTAGAAGGGAAGGAGAAGGTTGATAATATTATTCATACATTGAAAAACTCCATTAGGTTTTACACAGATTACTGATGCAGTGTTCAAGTTAATTCATGTTTTGTTGTAATGATAATTCTTTCGCCTTCCCATCTACAAACATAAGTCTAGCTGAATTATTCAATTTCATCTAACACATACACTCTCTTATGGGGCCAAATTATTCTTGATTTCAACACATTGTCTGTACAGCCATCTTGTTTTCTTTTAAGAATTTAATTTCCTGCTGTATTTTGTCTCCGAACAACTTGGTTGCTAAAGGTGTTTTATATGGGTTATGGTATAGAAGATTAAGTTTGTCCGTTCCACTTCTAGCTTCTTTCCCCTTGCAACAAACTCTTAATAATGCCTTCAGCTAGTTCTTTAGTTTCTGCTATGAGTCCATTTTCGTACATTATTTTGAATCAACTTGAATGTAGGCACTATCGCATCACTCAGTGAACATTAGCTGTGCTTTTGCATGGAACAGTCAAATAATTTTATCTCCCATCTCATCGCACCCCATATCGTAATGTCAATTTACATAACTTATCTACTTTTGTTTTAATCTTTGGTATTTCTGTGCAATAAACTGTGGTCTCTCAATACTAAATTTGTCAATGTGGCTAATTCTTTTGGATTTGCCCAACAGAGAGTTAATGTGTTTGATGAAATTATATTTATCAGTAAGATTTCGTATATTTGATTTGTCACAGAGTAAACTTGGTGCATACTTAAATCCAAAATATCCCAACTGTTATAGAAACTTTATAATAGCTGTGTAATTTCTAATGTCTCTTTGTATACTATATGTTCTGTTACTGGCCTGTGTGTTTAACTGTTACATTTTAAGTTTGTCACTTAAAGTTAATGCGGCGTGGCGTTAGTGGGTAGCGTGTCTGACTCGTGATCGGTGGATACCTGTCAGTCATGAGTTCGAGCCCCATCAAAGGCCCCCGTTGCTTCCTTGAGCAAGAAACTTTACTCTAATTGCTTAGTACTGGTTGGTTCCAGGAACAGATTCGAGCGTGATTTACATAAGCAAAAAATTGCTTGTTTCACAATCGAAATAAAATAAATTAGTATAAACTAAAGTTTATGGTTGTCAGCTTGAGCTGTTGTAGATCTGAATACTTAAATACTTTCTAGCTTTGAACATATGAACACCTGTACTGGTTTTAGGTTAATGGTTGTTTGGCACACTAACAGTATAGTGGACCAGTTCTTTCAACCACATGTTGGAAGAAATTTAGTAACTACAGTTTGAACATTTTTGAATTTATAAAATAATATTTCCTATTGATGGCAGATTTTCCAAGAATATGTTTACTTAAAAGTTTGTCTATAATTTGTTTTGAATCATTATCAATTTAAATTAAAATTCAACTTTTATGAATACAAACATGTTGGCCAAAACAAACACCTTTATCAACAGAGTGGTAATTTCCCTAATGAAAAAAGCATCTTCAGCAACCCTTAGTGAACACGTGAAACCAATTCCCGAAAATAAAACGTTTTAAGTTGATATTACTATTTAAAAAAAGGTATTTTGATAGAACTATTAAGTATTTTTTTACATAAGAAGTTTGTATTTTATCAATCATGTATTAAAATCCCTTATGCCATTAATTGTTATTTATTTAACATGTGACTAATCAGACATGTGACTAATCAGACATGTGACTAATCAGACTTGTAAATGTGCCTATTATGAGGTTCTCTATAGTGGTAGTTTGTATGTAGTGTCGTAAAGCTGTTTAATATAGTAAGCAGGCATTAGAATGTTCTGGAGTAAACTGAAAGTTTTGCTAATAAAGACCACCCTGGGAACATAAAGACCACCCTGAGAACATAAATACCACCCTGAGAACATAAAGACCACCCCGACAACATAAAGACCACCCTGACAACATAAAGACCACCCTGACAACAAAGACCACCTTGAGAACATAAAGACCACCCTGAGAACATAAAGCCCACCCTGAGATCATAAAGACCACCCTGAGATCATAAAGACCACCCTGAGAACATAAAGCCCACCCTGAGATCATAAAGCCCACCCTGAGATCATAAAGACCACCCTGAGAACATAAAGACCACCCTGAGAACATAAAGACCACCCTGAGAACGTAAAGCCCACCCTGAGATCATAAAGACCACCCTGAGATCATAAAGACCACCCTGAGAACATAAAGCCCACCCTGAGA
>ENA-OREC01001019-OREC01001019.1-marine-metagenome-genome-assembly--contig:-NODE-1019-length-13141-cov-12.957517_pt1 | contig 13141 bp, 10 predicted proteins | sample MGYA00248626_ERZ508543 | MGnify/ENA primary metagenome ERZ508543 (study PRJEB26211, sample SAMN05518279) | marine metagenome | isolation source: Puget Sound, Washington, USA | host: Bankia setacea... | reverse complement strand
ACGTCGGGATATACTGAACACATTAACTAACATGAAACAAACGTCGGGATATACTGAACACATTAACTAACATGAAATAGACGTCGGGATACACTGAACACATTAACTAACATGAACCAAACGTCGGGAAACAGAAACACACATCGCATAGTAAACAGCAACATACATCGCATAGTAAACAGAAACACACATCGCATAGTAAACAGCAACATATATCGCATAGTAAACAGCAACATACATCGCATACTAAACAGAAACACACATCGCATAGTAAACAGAAAGAAACACACATCGCATAGTAAACAGAAACACACATCGCATAGTAAACAGAAACACACATCGCATAGTAAACAGAAACACACATCGCATAGTAAACAGCAACATACATCGCATAGTAAACAGAAACAGACATCGCATAGTAAACAGCAACATATATCGCATAGTAAACAGCAACATACATCGCATAGTAAACAGAAACACACATCGCATAGTAAACAGCAACACACATCAGATCGGTGTCTCTTAGAGGTATATACAGGGATATACACCTCATTGTATCTACATATATCACATGTGTGTAGGAAAGCATGTCTTACACAATAAACATGTCATCCTTTATGTTTACTAAACAACAACTCGTATGTGTATCAGCTAGAATCAAAAATGGACGTTTCCTTGACGTGGGTGTATATTTCAAGTATAACACACTTTACAAAGGAAGAACTTTGATTGATCTGTATGGTTATGCTTATTTTATGTACCTAGTATTGACAATATTAAATGATGTCTTATATCTACTGTTTGATCTTCTTTATGCATGGATTTGAACATTCTAGAAAGTAAACGTTTATGAGAAAACATACGTTTAACATTGTGTGTTACAGATCCAGCTTTGAAAGACCTTTACTAGCTTACATCGCATGTCTGATAATGATCTTTAATCTAAATGCTGTCGTTCATAAATACCACGTCAGGAGAATATGTTTTACTACCATCTCCATCGTGTCCTAACTATACGGATAAAACATAGGCTTCTGTAGACAAATATTAAATAGTATTGACTTTGGTAGGATACCTGTCAGTAGGGTTAATGAACAACGTTGGGCTGAAAGTGAAAACGTCTTATATGCTGAGCTGTCGATAACTGTATACACTGTATTTCTTGCTTGCCTTATGTACTGTGTATGTATTTGGTATGATTTTATGATATGCTTGTAAAGCTCCAGTTACAAAAGTCAATGTTCTGTTTTGTTTATTTCTTAGCAACGCTTTGAAAACAGAACATGAGCCAAATGTTGAATATTACGTCACTCACACTTGCTTGAATGTTTATTGCATGCATACTTTCATATATACTCCATATACTCCACGTTCGGTCTTATGCAGGCATATACTACCACATATACAGTATATGTGATAACTAATGACCATGTATATGACAAGTTTAGTGGGGTTTTTAAACAACGGAGGTTCCATGTTTCAAATACATCGCATGAGTGCGTGCGCGTAGTATCTAAGCATCAATAATTTAGATGGAACATGGAATTAATATGTATTGCAACATTTACGTTTGCCACCATAGCAGTTGACTTTATTATTTACGAGACGAAATCTTTTTCCAGTTAATATATTATCAATTTACCCGTGTTGTCTTTTGCTATAAGTTGTATGTATTGTATTGCAAGGAAATCATGATATGTGCCAAGGAAGGACTTGGATTGATCTTTTGGGGTAATGCTTTTCTTATGCTTGTATTACTGACATTATTAAATTAGGTCTGATTCCTGGCTGAAACATATTTCTGTCTGTAGACTCGAAATGCTGTTTTGTTTCCCGAAATGAGATCAAATTACACAATATTGGGAAGCAATTGACGTAATGGATCTCAATAAGACATTACTGAAGTTAATGCTTAGATAAACATGGTCTAAGAATGACATGGCGTGGATTCTGTTCCTGGTAAAATCACAGCAATTGAAATTTTAGAGGCAAGACAATCAACCATATTGGAATAGGATATGCAATGTTTCTGAATCATGGCAAATCGTAGACTTAACTAAGTATGTTGTGTGTGCTACTGTCGCTGTTTTGCATATAGGTACAACTGTTAGTGACATAACTAAATAGTGCGTTATATAATCAAAACGCAATTGCCGCTTTCTTATACAAAATAGAGAAAACATTGTTCTAAATGAGCATTTCATTCGGTTGTTTATCATTTTTTTCTAGTAATATCTAAGCAACATTATCCAAATTGTTCTATGTTAAAGGCATATGAATATGTATTCGTTGTTCGTTGCATAAAGCAATCCAATGGAAAACATTACATATACAGTTAGTACATCAACATTCATTGGCGTTCGGTAACAGTCAGTGTTGTCCCGAGGTGGAGTAAATGACACCGAACCTATTGAGCTCTGCTAACAAGCCTTTCGACTAGACTACCGTCACCCATAGGCAACACTTTGGCTAGTACCTGGGGACTCCATTGAATGAGTTTATCCAAGTGGAAGGTCACAACAAGGTCAGTTGACATGTTTGAAGTGAGTTGCTTATTGACACATCTAGTGGTAAAGATGGTGTGATTTGAACGAGGAACAACTTTATATTGGCCATCACGTTAGGTTTAAAAGATCTAAATATATCTAGCACGTTTACACCATAAGTCATCGTATTGTCTCTGTAAGTTTTGTGTGCGATAAATGTATATCACCGTTAAGATGATAGAGGGGGTGTAAAAGGTCACGTTAAATGACTCTGTGAATGGTCACCATATTTGATATATTCTAACAAGAATTCCATTCCATATTGCTCTTTAAACTAATAATGAATTGTTCTACCTCGTAAGTCAATCATCTCTATTAATAAACGACACTGGCTGGAACTTAATGAATACCTGCGTTTATTTTGTTATCAATAATATTTCTGGTATTGTATACGAGTTACATTTCAACGATACACGTGTAGCCAAACTTAGTCTGAATTAAAATGACTATTGCTCTGTAACGAAGTTTGACTCCATCTGCAGTATTCACTATTTCATTTGTATAATCTATGTTATTAATTCTCTTTGTTATTAACATGTATATGTACGCTATCAGGTATTCCCTGTTTATTGGGTAAACCACACGTCCTACAAGCTCTAACGTTACAATGTCTGCTCTATGGGGTGCTAGTCGGCTATTGGCTTTATTATACGTACTGACTTGCCTGTAAGCTGTCTCGCTACGTTCACAATAAGAGATTGGATATTTCGAAAGCGTATGGAAATATGGATACATAAACTTGAATATTCGTAAGGCGACAGTGTTTTGTTGTTCATCAGTAAAGGTGATTGAATGTGCACAGTAAGTATATTCACACTCGTGTATTTGCCGATGGTGTATGACATGTAGCAATATAACTTATTTAAACATCTTTAGCATACATACCATATTGCTTTTGTAATCTGACATTCTTATAAAGGGCTGGTTCTGTTTACAAACAAATGATGTACACCACCATTAAAATATTGAAAACATTTTGACAGTATTAATTGATGACCATGTATCACGTGATTTGATTTATAAACTCATTGGAGTGACTGTGTATGTGTACGCACCTTTTAGCTTATTTAATACTAAACAACAACCATGAACGTGGCAACTAGTATAATATTACTTGCAAGAGGCGACCATATTTGATTTGTCACCGTTAATTAATATGTTGTTGTATTAACGTAACGTATTTGTACCATGTGTATGCGTATATACAATATGTTTGATTGATTAATGTTTGTAGTTGTATCTGTTTTATTATAACGTGAACCCTCTTCCAACATCGCCTGTAAAATCACAAGGTTCAAGTTTATGTCAGGCAAATATAAGGACACGACAATATGTACGGTGTTTAACCCTATGTCAATGTATATATGGCTTTGTACAATGTATAAGACCAACTAAACTAGTATGTCTGTTAGTCTCTCTGTTGGTTTTCCAAACACGTATGTATTAGCTCGTTCTTAAAATCCTTGTCAACTGGTTTATCGAGGTGGTTGTTTTACCCGAGTTACGATACAAACCAAATATGCAGTGTGCGATGTGTAACTGTACGTAAGAGACTGCTCATATTTGTGTGTTACAATATAGTGAATTGCATACGATGACGAATCTAGCTTTAATCAGAGATACGTATTATATCGATGAACGGATAAATTGATTGGTTCGGTTGATTAGCACTCGATGAGTTATTACCCGCTCTGGTGTTGATAATAGAAACAGGGTCAATACTCATAGGTAGTAGAAATCCTGTTATATACGATGTTCTGAAGGCGAGTTTAAATGTAGAAAGGACGTGTTGGTCGTAAAATTAATTCAACCACAGTCAATAACTCTACCTGCTTATACACATCTACATATTTATATTATTTTGATGACAAGAGTTATTACAAGTTGACAGAGTTGTATAACAATAATAATGTTATTTTCCCACAACATACATCCGCCAATTAAGCATGACTTGGAACAACATATCAAAATGGAACAACAACATCGATTTTCATTCAAGCGAAGAAAGTTTGAAAAATTACACATCTAGGTCATTGGATTTTTAATAACTTCAGAATATAACTAGCTAGGGTAAAACATGCAATCCACAATGCCTGGGTTAGAGATAATCAGTTACAACATATGATAAACGGTCATCAGCTAGTTTTTGTTTAATCCGTAAACTGCATTACCAAAAGCATTTCTGTTAATGTTTTAAATGAGAGAGCCACCGTTGGGGACGTTATCAGGACGTTGACGGACTAATTGAAACATAGAGCAGCTACCTCCAACAAAACGTGTTTGACCTGAAAGTATGAGAATTGTGGAGATCGTGTGTTATACGGTGTGTTGCTGGTGAAATGCAGTGAAATAAATAACTCTTATGTAAAGAAGGAAACATACAAAGATTTACACAAAAGTGTTCATCTGAAACGCATGGTCTTGTATTGATAATGTATTTATATAAGTTTTAAAGGTTGAACACAAAATAATACAGGGACATCTTAGCCTATTATTAGCCTTAGTATTATCATACAAAACAGACAAAATGTAAAACATAACATAGATCATGAAGAAAGTTCGATATAAGGTAACACAACTATTAACTACATAATTACATGTGTGCATATAAACGTACCATGTGTAGTATGGCATAGTGTATGTCATAGTGTATGGCATAGTGTATGTCATAGTGTATGTCATAGTGTATGTCATCATAAGCTCCTTAGGGATACTTATATAAATACGTAGTTGTCTAATTATGTACGTATTGTCCCCATCAAGGCGTCAATGCAATCGTTGTATTTCGTTTGCTTTTACCGATTAACTCTTCGGTTATGTTGATTCACTATGTTTAAGGGTAATAGGTAATGTGTTGTAGCTAGTGTATGTATTGATACCCAGTTAGTTCACTCTGATTTTCACTTATCATCACCGGCGTTTAAAAGCAAAAGTGTGTATATTCTTCCATGTTTTATATCAAGTATTACATGTTCGTGTTCGCTCTCCAGGCATTTAATTGGACCACGAGTTGTGTATTGATATAATTGGCACCATTGACCATTACAGACGTGGGGAGAACACAATAGTTTATAATTAGGTGGACAAGCGGAACCCTGTTGGGACTTTACTGGACATTGACTGAAGAACTTCAATTACAGACCTACCATTAGTAAAGTTCCGTGATTTTAGAACATTGCAATAAAGCATGCTATTTTCTCTGGGCTTGTTAATGTCTCCGGGATATGCTGCTGTATGGTGTTGTACAATCGGAACTGCCTCGGGTGATTCCGTAGCCAACGTGTCCGAGTAGTTCCGAATGAAGTTGGGTCTTGAAGTTTGACTGGGATATTGGTTCTGATTTGGGCGGGTTGTTTGTGAGTGATGTTTTATTTGAGAACTTCAGCGTACGTGTGTGAGTTTATCTTACTTCAAAGTTGACTTAAATAACTAATAGCAATATTTTGCATTTGGCTCAAATTTTATTTCGACAGAACATTGACTTGAATATATCTGTTCAAATGAGATAAGCTATTACCCTTTAATAATGCTAAACTAATGCTATTACTTTTTATGCGTAGTTGACTAATCAAGTAGGATTAATGTGCGTTAAACACCTTAAGCCATCGCATAGGCTTACGTCATTGTAATTTAAATAGACGTGTATAAGAAACGGAACTTACCTGTCAAAATTGTAACTGAAATAGTTTGTATTCTTAAGAAGGCACTTACTGTCTAATATCAGATTGCCAGTTATTCAGCACCCATACAGTGTTAAAGGTGGGCCCAGAATGATTTATCGATAGTTAGGTCCAGTTCAGTACATGTGAAATAACTGAACTGACTGAAAGAACTGACCAGAGCAGCCTGGAAGAATAAAAAGAGATTCATCACTTCACCATACATTCAAACACAAACATTCACTCATATAAGCTTACTATCTCGAGCATCTGATGTAAATATTGACTGGATTCAAGGTTTCGAATTCTGCCCTTCAGTGAGACGATAAAACCATCAGAGTGAATCGTAAACTACAGGCATTAAAGATCATTTTCTTAGAGAATATTCGACGCAGCAGTCTTTAAACATTTAATGTTAACATGTAGTAAGCATGTAGAGGCATTGTCCGCACGATGAATTTCTCATAACATAACGCCCATGAAACTAACACCATTTCAAACAGGACGTTTTTATCCTATTTTGTGTCGTTTGTTTCTTTGAGATTGACCCATTGGCTAATCCTTTCCAAGAACGGAGGTTGTTCATGGGGTGAAAATCCCGTATAAATGAATTCAACCAAAGAAATTAGCAAAACATACAATGTATCCATTTCAATGTGTTTTCGTTGTTGAACATATTTTCTCTGAAACATCACATGTTTGTGCCAAGAGGGAAACTCAGATATTCGTCTGATGAATTAATGCCACATTGTTGTGTGTGTTCATCGTGAAGTCAGTTTGGTAATATTCAGGCATGTTCATCGCTGGCAGTGAAAAAGCTGCTTTTGATTAGTCTACAAATTAAACAAGACTAAACTAAAAAATTGCTTAGATTTACTTAAACTCACTTGATAATGGTGAATTAAGAAGGCAGTGCAATAAAGTGTCGCACACAATCGTGAGCCTCGTTTGTCAGCTGGAGAGGAAATTGGTTTAAAGCGAGGAATGTTATAATTGTAAGTTTATTTTCCTTTTCCTGCTGAATTCGTTATCAGCTACTAACAAATTCAACAGTTGTTTTGATTACACAGACCAACTAATCGCAAACGACTAGACAGTTACTATTGATGTACTAAATGCCTTCGTATACAAATAAAATAGTAGCAAGCAGCCAACCTGTCAGTATAAAGGCGTGCATTAAGATATAATTTAGATATGCAAATAATGCAATTATGCCATTGCAGTAATTTTCTTTGAATACAAACGTTATAGTTAATTTTATCAAATATTTCCTTATCAATATGCATGTAAATGAAGGAATATATGTGTCTGCAATAATCAGGTTAGACAAAGGTCATGTATCTGGAGACACAAAGGGTTATACTACTGGCGTTCCTAACAAAGATTCGATCATACAGTCTGAATGGTGTCCGCGAAAGTCTAGTTCCACTTATAGATACGGTTATATACAGTGTCCTTGGTTATGTTTTATTGTCCGAATGTACATCCATACGCACGGAGCTTTATATCTATTAACTTATTTATATCTATTTAGTTTGGTTAAACAATCTCTATACAATGGCAGTAATAACACTACTAAACGCATTTCATAAAAGTGTATATTAAATGATAATACATGTTATAATCCACGATCAACTACAGTAGTGTCATGTCGCCCTTATCCCAGTTCGTGTTTATTGGACAGATAATCGACGGCAACAGAACGTGTTTCCTTTAGAATAAACACAACAAAAACACTGCAGTAGATTATAATTCATACCAGACCGCTATGAGATTGATTTCATACTAAACGTGTTTTGCGCCCAATTAACCGACAACTGGTAGAAAACTGTTTCATTCATACTTTTTCAAACAAATATCTTTCGTGAACAACGTACATTTTATATAGATATATCGTCAGAATCCTGATAAAGATCAGTGTGTGGTAAACCTTCATGAGTTATAACTGTCAATGTGTATACTAGTAGTATTAAGCGTGTGTGATTAAGGCAAAAACGTAAACATGTTCATGATATATCGATTAACCTTTGTCAAATATAATATATTATTTCTGTTACTCCTACATTTATTTATTTTTTATTATTATTATTATCATTATTTTATTATTATTATTATAATTATTATTATTATTATTATTATTATTATTATTATTATTATTGCCTTGACACTTGGTATATTCCAAACATAGGCATCGCGTTATAGGGTACTCATGTGTGTTGACTACGGTAATTGCTCGTGAATATTCAGTGCTTTCAAGTTTTAACTCGGTTTAACACTTATCCGCCCTATTTTAAGGTGGAGTCTGAAAATACAAGTGACTAAATGCTCGATGTTTACCTATATATTGCTATTATTGTTATTGTTATCATCATTGTTATTATCATCAGCATCACTCACTAGTATCATTACAGTAATCATTATTATTTATTACATTTATAAAAATAATTTCGTTACTTTATTGGATTATTGCTGTGGAGATTTGGACAAAAGATGTCTAAGTATACTCACTAGATCTAAACTCCTGGATTCCACTCACCCGTCCTTCCTACGGAAACAAATGATAGCTCATTTACCACGGGACCCGTAGTTATTTATAGAACCACCATTACTGTGTATAATTTTGGCATTTAACCAGGAAAGCTGATGTCAATGTTTAACAAAAGTCTTGTCTCGAGATGTCAATTAAACTCCGTTGATGTATGTATAGTGGCCAAAACTATGCAAATGTATTTTGCTGTCGCTTTAATGGAACCATTTAAGTTTATAGGGTCACGCAATTCTTACATTAAATGCACATGAACGCATATATTAAGTGCAGAATGAAAGGCTGACACGTGTTTAATGTAAACTGAAACATGTTGGTAAACATCGTACAGAAAGTGGAATTCACTGGACGTTCATATCTCCGATGAATCACTTAGGTTCCTTAGGCTACTGACATGTATGTTTGTCGGTGAAGTTAGTGGTTTATAGTATAGATAGGCTTACTCAATAAAAATGACCAGTCCACTATTAAGACCTCCTTTTTTCGGTCACAATACCATATCTGTATTCGGTGCCGGTGTTTTGTTACCGGAACTTGTACCAAAGTATAACGTTCCACAGTCAATTAACGAACGTGATGGGTACACAAAGGTAATATCATATTAGTGCTGAACAGTTGGTAAATAAAGCAAATCATTTCCCTCTAGGTCACTTATTTAGCTTTGTCGAAGTTGTCCTTCTGCATTCAGTATATAACAGTATATGAGGCTAATTTTAAATATATTTATTGTGTAGTCATGATTTGGGTGTTGCCAGTTCTCTGTTTTAAAGCAGTTAATGTTCTTCTGTATTGCCGTCTGCGTTCTTGCTGGTCGTTGAACATGAACACGAACATGTAGATAACAACACCGGTCCTACTTTGTATATACCTACTTCTAAAAGCAATTGTTTTATGGACGTGGCGTTACTATGTTGCTGTGAACTTGGCCGTTGTTTTACAGTAGTTATTGTTCTTCTGGAATGCCGTCTGCATTCTTGTTTGACGTCCAACCTGTACATGGCATTGTATACAGTGCAGATAACAACACCAGTCATACCATCCCTTCTACAGAATATAGGATCAGTCTTGACAGGAAGTGGTTTGGTATTGTTATCAAATGGGTGCACTTTTACAGTTGTAAACGTATCATTCCCCTAACCGCCCAACATGTTGTATATTGCAACGCCTCTGTATAAGGAAAGGCTGCGTCTGTGGGGACTACATTTGTCATGTATAAACTTGGCGTTAATGATATACAATCGAGGGACAGTAATGGTCCATGTTAGAGTGCGTCTGTATAATGCATGTAGACAGATATCAGAGAGCGGTCAACCAACATCTGACATTTGCTTTCTACGACTTGATATTTCGTGTTTCGTCCTAACAGATATTGAAGGACAAATGAAGACAAGCATTACACACAAGAACAAGAATACACAGTAATCGATCACTAACATTGTTTCGGTTACTCTAGTTATGAATTCGGTTTTCAAATTGCATTGTAATAATTTTGGGTTTAAATAACTCAGTAACACGCACTTCCAATGTTCATGGAGCTGTGTGAGGCAGTGCTGATGTTGTAAAGAGAATGAATGAGTTGCTCGAATGTAATTAAACATTAACCATTTAAATTCAACTTGTGTATGTCCAAGGAACCCGAAGCAAGCAAAACTTTCACACGATGAACGCCATATAAAAGGTTCAAAGTGTTAACATCCAGATATTTTAGTATGTAAACATATCGTAGATAGCTTCATACAAACTCAATTTACTATGTCCCGAGTGAGTTTACATCTATGAAACACGTGTGTCTTGAAGAAGAAGCATACGTTTAAAAAAACTAAGCTGTCAATATAATACATTAAACGTTATGGACGATCTACAGCGGTACAACTGTTCTGAATTAAGGCGTGGGAAACGGTCCACCATGTTTACAAAGCAAAACCTGGTAAACTATTTTCATTATAAACGCGTGTACAAATTAACATGTTTAGCAAACTCTAAAGAAACTATTTTCATTGTAGACACGTGTAGAAATAAACGTTATCAAACCTCTTTGATACTTTTCACGAGCGGCTTTGAAGAATAAAATCGATTTTATTTCACTGACTACTTTTAACTATTGCCTATAAACTAGCGTTAGACATATACAATACATGTGAGTCCTTCCGAAATATGTTATCCATTCATGAAGAACGTTTTTAATATTCATGTACTGGCATTCGTTTCAAACCAGGTTTTCGCGATTCTTGTTATAACCAATGTCAATAACTTGTGAGATGCACTCTAAGAATGTGACACACAAACACTCTGAATTACTAAATATAAAGAGCGCTATCTGGAGACCGCTTCATATTAATACTTGAATAGCGCCCCATATTTCGGTGGTTTGTCGTATTTGCTACTGGCCATATTTCTACTAATGAGATACGAGGTTGAATAGTCTGACAGGCAAGTTCTGATTTTGGAGGAAACCCGACTGTGTTGCTGTGTTACTACAAATGTAAGACGTTGGAGGTATAACGCATTGCCAATGACAAAGAGAGAAAACAAATTTTACGGCATATTCAGTTTGACGTCGAAATATGGTGTCTGGTTTGAGTTCATGGTGTTTGTTCGCGTGTTTACAGCATATATCGCGGCTGTGTGATAGAGGTTAATAAGTGCTTGGAAGGACGTACGAGTTTTACTTTGCATGAAAATAGCTGTCCATCATTTCCTGCGTTTACTTTCATTATATGTGCTGAATATTGAGAGTACAGTGATGAAGATGGTGTTTTGGTGAACATATTGTTGATAATGATGTTGTTGTTGTTGTTGCTGTTGTTGATACTGGTGTTGATACTGGTGTTGTTGTTGTTGATGATGATACTGGTGTTGTTGTTACCTACACTAAATCTTTGCTGACGAGTGTATTATGTCAGTGTCCTTGACCAGTCTACGTGTATTGGTAACGAGCGGACATAGTGTAGATGATGATGATGCTGTTGTTGTTGTTGTTGATACTGGTGTTGTTGTTATCTACACTAAATCTTTGCTGACGAGTGTATTATGTCAGTGTCCTTGGCGAGTCTATGTTTATTGGTAACGAGTGGACATATTGTTGATGATGATGTTGTTGTTGTTGTTGTTGTTCTTGTTGTTGTTGTTGATACTAGTGTTATTGTTATCTACACTAAATCTTTGCTGACGAGTGTATTATGTCAGTGTCCTTGACCAGTCTACGTGTATTGGTAACGAGCGGACATAGTGTAGATGATGATGATGCTGTTGTTGTTGTTGTTGATACTGGTGTTGTTGTTATCTACACTAAATCTTTGCTGACGAGTGTATTATGTCAGTGTCCTTGGCGAGTCTACGTGTATTGGTAACGAGCGGACATAGTGTGGATGATGAGTATGATGGTGTTGATGTTGGTGTTGTTGTAAATTACGATTATTGTAACTTGGTGTCGTAATAAAATGGCATTGTCCTTGGGAACGCTTGACGATGTGTTTGCTAATGATGAGCGGACAAACCAACCAGAAATACCGACATGACTTTCAAGAGCTCTTGCGATCCAGTTACGTTCAATTTGCATTGTGATGTATTAACATTTGATTGTAAACAATTTGCAGATCTTACTGATATGATGGAAACTACACAATAAAACAAAACAATTGATTGATGTTTTACAACAGAACAAAGATATATAAAGCTGGCTGTTGCACTTTAATGTTATCAATTCCGCGTTAAGTTATGATTTATATATTTAATGAACACATGTTGTATGATTTAATTACAAGAAACTTTATCAGTATCGCGTATACAAGCTGCTGGAAGTTCCTTATGTACGTCTATGTCTATACGAGGTCGGGGTTGAACACGTTTCCCATACTGTAACCACCTTTTTCTCCTGGATCTAAACTGATTTTCACTTTCTCTGTGAGATATCTTGGAATTGGCAATTCATTGGATCTTAATTGGTGTTTAGCGGGAGCCTGGGGTTTAAACAGTGATTTCGCGTTACTTTAGGCCCCAGTTCTACATAATGACACAATTACCTAAGGGCAGTAAAACTGACTTCATTTCGGCATAATTGTGAAGACTGTCAATGCTAGAACTTGTAAAAGTGAAACAGAAGATTACAGACAGTCAATTGTTGGAAACTTGGAGAGGTTCGAACTACGTTATGTAATCAAGAACACACAGAACATATTTTTCTTTGGAAAACTTATATTTTAACTACAACGTCTTACAGCACTTGAATACACATGTCATACGTTAACTAGCGATTGTTAATGTAGAATACACATGTCATACGTTAACTAGCGATTGTAAATGTAGAATACACATGTCATACGTTAACTAGCGATTGTTAATGTAGAATACACATGTCATACGTTAACTAGCGATTGTTAATGTAGAATACA
>ENA-OREC01001018-OREC01001018.1-marine-metagenome-genome-assembly--contig:-NODE-1018-length-13141-cov-13.854562_pt1 | contig 13141 bp, 5 predicted proteins | sample MGYA00248626_ERZ508543 | MGnify/ENA primary metagenome ERZ508543 (study PRJEB26211, sample SAMN05518279) | marine metagenome | isolation source: Puget Sound, Washington, USA | host: Bankia setacea... | reverse complement strand
TTATATTTCTTTCTACATCTGTGATAATATTTTCTAGCATTTTTACATTCGTTGTCGAACCAGGGTTTCTGGTCAAAAGTGTTTACCTTCTTTGTGCGTTTAGAAGCAACACATGTTTTTTCAGCAGCTTAAAAAATAACAGCAGCTATATCATTATTGATCTTATTAATCCAGTCTTTATCAACAATATCAACCTCAGGCATGTTAGAGAGTATTACATCTATAGTTTCAGTATTAAGAACGTCTGGGAACAATCATCATTCCATCATTCAATACCTGCATTGCAGAATGAGCCACACGTCCATCCTCCCGAAATGAGCCCTCCTCATTTTGTTTAGTCAACACAAACGTCAAAGCCTTTGTCAGAATATCACGGTCTATGTCTATAAAGTCTTTTGCTTCTATGAAGCACTTCAGCACGAACGATGTTAACCTTTAAATAAGATATGCGTTAAGTACGTGCGAGTATGTATATACATTAAAGTTAACTCGCATAGTAGCGACGTAATATACAACATGCTGTTTACAATCATATACCGCCCGTTGTCTGTCTACTCTAGCTCTTCTATATGAAATGCTAGTCTCAAATAATTGCAGTAACAATGTAAAACGATAAAGTACAATTTTAACACAATAAAACATGTTATATATGAGCAACAATATATACCAGGTACCCGAATTATCGCGTAACCAGACCGAAAAAGAACCATCTGTATGTCGGTATTGCAGCTCATTTTCATAACCTAAAAGGATACATATATGGATGAAATACTTTCAAATGAAAATGGGTACAAATGATCAATAAAACATAGTTTAGGAGGAAACTATCTGGTTATTAGTCGTCATAATTATGATCTTGTTCTTGTCATAAATCATCCGATAAGTAATGGTGTACATATTATCATTTATAAAAGACATACCAAATGTACAAGTATTGTTTTGTAGCGATTTAAGGCGAATCGTAAAACTTTACATCGTACACTTATTATTTTACAAAATATTCTTGTAATATGTATCATTGCAGTATTGAAAGGTAGATTACATCGAAAGTATAAACAAATGTATACTGACCGCTAAACGAGAATTAATTACAGGTTGCATTAGGACCAATACCTTCAACTAGAAGTTGTTTTTTGTCTTTATCTGTTCCTTCTATGTCCAGCTTACCAATCGAATCCAGATATTTTAGAATATATACATCTGGTGCGAAGTTTATCATGTTCTGTTCTCCACAATCAGTTGCTTTTACGGCTAGTAACTCGAGGTTATTGCTGGTAGGTAGCATGATATTTCCTGAAAATGTCAAAAGTGGCAAACTATATTGTATGTAAGCGTTTTGATTTTTTCTGTTCTTCTGGTAAGCTTGTTTTTTTTCAATTGATACGTATTCAAATATCATTTTGTTTAGAGCCGGATTCGTCATCTCAATTATTCAATTCATAAATTTATGGGGACTTTGCATGCGTTTCAAGAATTTAAACAAAACTATTGGCGTATATTAGTTGTTAAAATGCCTCTGGTATACATAGTTAAAATATCCATTTAAGTATATTGCTAATGCTGGGTTTTGCTTTACATGTACCTGTAACTCTAACTGTTACTGTTAATGTTCCAGGGATCATATCATCAAGTTTGTCCAAAGCATACATTTGTAGGAATGTCTGTGTTGTGTCAACATCTACCAAATACTGCTTATTTTTCTCAAACGGCATACCTTTCGGCTGTCACCAATGCATCGATTTAAGCGAAACAAGTATTATTAGTTTAGTTTATGTTATCACGACTTGATAATGTAACTTTTATCCCGAAGTAAAATAGTTAAACACGAATTAGACAAATATGTGGTTTTATGATGTAGACACCAAATGGGATCGAAGGTAGTTACAAAGTGTTTGCTCAATAGAGGCCATCAAATGGAATATTCGAAAAGTGTGTAAACATATAGTGTATCATATCAAAACGTTGTTATTATACACTATTTACACACACGAAAACAGTCTCTAAATATATCCAAATCCGCCAGTTTTCGAATCTTCCACTGAACAAAGTCATTGGAATCCAGATACTTACATAACATGTTATTAAAGAAAGATTTTAGCAGAGTGGTTGTTTAAATCTAACAACCACGAACACAGGATTAAAACGTCAAAGTGTGTTCAACTCACCAATATCGTCAACGTTTTTATCATCTTGTCTGATCCTATCCTGTTGAGTTCGGAGTCAAAAAACAGTGTTAATAGGTTAAGAGTAACTTGACCATGTGTGGTATCGTCCAGTCTGCTATATACTGTTTCCCCTTCCATTGATGGCAACTGCAGTGAATTAAAATACCGCCTTGGGAGAAACCACTTTGTTAAAGCATTTTCCATTTCAGGTATACAGTTAACTTAAATATTTGTTTGGTAGACTAAAGCAAAATATACGCAAAACCGAACTTCCGCATATATTATAGGCTAGATCAGAATCTTAACACTTAAGTTACAACCATCATAACTAAACATTTCATGATATAGAAGTAACATACATGTAGATGAAAATAAACATAATATACAATTAAAGCCGAAAACAACCTAGTACGTGCACGTTAAACATAAATTAATACGTTTTAGTGAAGAAACACATAACTAAAACACAAGCAAACAAACACGCTTCCGATAGAGATATTCACGCGACGATACTTACTTCATACTAACAAACATCGTGACTGTTTAATTTGGTTTTCACCTTATATTTGCAGCTGTATTTAACAAATAACGCAAGGCTTTAAGAGTAATATACAAGTTTACGGAATGGGCAGTCCAAGCAAGAAAGATATATATATGAATATATATATACCTCGTTTTATTTCAATTTATTGTGTTATTTCCAAGATATAGCCCAAACAAGCAACCATTATAAAAAAACATAGTTAAGGGGAGATAACTCAAAACCTATTCAGTGAAGGATTATGGTTCGTGCGCACTGCACTATCTCTCAATGCCATATATATCTATATAAAATTGTATCATTTCAGTGCGTTCAAAGATATGGCCACCGCAAGCAACATTTTTGATAAATGGTGAAGGGCAGATAACTCAATACATATAAAGGTATAATAACAGTTCTTATGCACTACAGTTTAACACAATTTGCCATGTATATATAAATAAAGTTTCAATCAATCCCTTTTGTACTTTCCAAGATTTGGCCCGGACAAGAAACCATTATTAAAAAATGTTAAGGGGAGATTATCTTTCTATATAACAAATTTCATTAAAATCTAATATGTAGTTTTAAAATTATTCGCCGGACGGACGGATGGACAAAGCGGCGTCTATATGCTTCGACCATTGGATGCATTAAAAGTATGTCTTCAATGCATATTTGTCCAATCAAACATTCATTTTAGTAGAAAGGGAACATTTTGCCAACGCGATGAGATCTTACCAAGAACTGTAAATATCAGCAGTAAACAACGTTTGACATGTAGTTACCTGAATCGTCTTTGAGAAAGGGCTAGTCGTGTCGCTTCGGTGTATATTAACCATCGCCTGTGAAAAATATCAGGACGATGTCAAATATTGCTTTCATTATTCGTTGTTCATGGCGGTTACATACACGTTCTTATAGGACAATAAGTACATGTCAATATATAACATTATACATCTCGAATTTATGGTTACTAACGTATATGGCGTATAACTAACGTTAATAAACCCATATACATAGCTATAAACAGTCTACCAGGTCCATACATATCCATAACAGTTTAAGTGTACATACTACATACCTACACCATTGTTCAATAAAACTGTACCGTTGTGGGGTAAGGTAGAAAGTTGAAAACTGTAATTTGAAGCAGTATTTCTTCTCCGCTGATGATTGACTTTGGAAGATCCAGTGTTACAAAGTAGTCCTGTGTAACTGTGACCTTTCGATATAAACATGGAGTGAGAATGATTGGTATGACAGGAAAGCATACATACGCATTCCGATCAAACTTATATGAGTGTTGGATATATACTGTATATTGTTTATGTAGAGTACTAATATACGATATGTTCATTATTTGCAAAATGTTTATAACAATGTCCAACATGTTTTACTTTTACTCACTCAACAGTTAGGCTTACACGAGCCATACATATTTCTATCTATTTATGACAACACTTACTTTCGGTTTCTCCTCACTGATTCCAAATCCCGTGTACGGGTTTGTGGCAAACACAGAAGCTACCCATGACGTCATTGAATCTGGAACAGTCTTTGTGAACACATACACACCAGTGTCACTGTAAACATGTCAATCTGATTTGTTTTTTTTCGAAATACTTTGAACCAGCATTATTAGTCGTGTTCGGTAAATGGATATTAGGAAAAGTGTGAACACTAAATCGTGTTATGACTAAAATATGATTGAAGTAATAACCACTTACTCGAGTGTCTGTTCCTCCCACAACCATGTCTCCGGAAATCGGCTTCTAGTTATAGCTACAACAAAGTGGATTGGAAACCGGAAATAGCATTGTCAAGTAATTTCGGTCTTGGGGGATATTAGAATTATATGTAAATTCATTATATCGGCAAGCACGGGTCCCGTTGCATAAACGTATCTTATGTACAATATTATCGTAACTCCTCACTTAATCTAGCGTAAAAAAGAATAACGGTGTCAAAACGTTCATAAAACTACAATATCGTAAATATTTCACGTAAATCTACGACAGCTCTAACCTTTGTTTAACTGAAGTACAATATCGTAATTGTCACTGCTGCCGCCGTATGCGACTATTAAGATACTAGAAAAGATAAGTTTATATATGTTCAAATGGGTATAAAACAGTGTAAAAACAGTGAAATGTCACAAATACATGTTTTGATCATTGGTAATTATTAACCCAATACGCTTTCTTGTTTTGTTAGCAAATTCAAAAATAAAAATCATAAAATAAGGCGAACAAATCAACGTCGGCTCATTAACTCGCACAACGTTTGACGTCATCTAGCTCTAAATTTAAAACGGGGTAACATTTCGGCGGCATTTTAGTCGCAATGGATTTGAAAAATAACAAAAATAACAGGAAATACGATTGAAATTCAATAAAAAACATAATCTAGGGAGGAAACTTGTGTGTACATCACTTTCTGTCATGTAGGGTGCACGACCTACACATGTAAACTCTGGAATAATTTGCCTTTGATAACTTTAAAATGCTTGTTTTGGCTGCTTTGTTAATGAAGCAGCATAATTAAATATACGTACTTAGACACTATCTAACAACATAGTAGAAGAGATGTTGCGGTTAATGACAGAAAAGTGCACATATGGTAAGGGTGCATATATGATAAGTGTGAGCATGTGATAAGTGTGAATATATGATAAGTGTGAATATATGATAAGTATGAATATATGATAAGTGTGAATATATGATAAGTGTGAGCATGTGATAAGTGTGAATACATGATAAGTGTGAATATATGATAAGTGTGAATATATGATAAGTGTAAATATGTGAAAAGTGTGAGCATGTGATAAGTGTGGGCATGTGATAAGTGTGAATATATGATAAGTGTGAATATATGATAAGTGTGAGTATGTGATAAGTGTGAATATATGATAATTGTGAGCATATGATAAGTGTGAGCATGTGATACGTGTGAATATATGATAAGTGTGAATATATGATAAGTGTGAATATATGATAAGTGTGAATATATGATAAGTGTGAGCATGTGATAAGTGTGAATATATGATAAGTGTGAATGTGTGTTAAGTGTGAGCATGTGATAAGTGTGAATATATGATAAGTGTGAATATATGATAAGTGTAAATATGTGATAAGTGTGGACATGTGATAAGTGTGGACATGTGATAAGTGTGAATATATGATAAGTGTGAATATATGATAAGTGTGAATATGTGATAAGTGTGAATATATGATAAGTGTGAATATATGATAAGTGTGAATATATGATAAGTGTGAATATATGATAAGTGTGAGCATGTGATAAGTGTGAATATATGATAAGTGTGAATGTGTGTTAAGTGTGAATATATGATAAGTGTGAATATATGATAAGGATGAGCATGTGATAAGTGTGAATATATGATAAGTGTGAACATGTGATAAGTGTGAGCATGTGATAAGTGTGAACAAGTGATAAGTGCCAGGATATACATAGATATTCAATGTTTTTTAGCAGTGTGCTAAATTTAATATATATGTTACGTGTTAAAGTTTGGTGTCATTTTGTTGCTGTCGTACTTACGATTTGTTGGAGCTAAAATGGATAGAGAATACATCATTAATCGATACACACCAGCTGTAATATGTTAGAATAATGTTCTTCATTTACATTCTTCAAATATGATAGGTAAGATTAAACTTACTACCTAGATGATATGTATGTAATCGTTTGTTTCGGTGAAAATAAAATTAATAAACGGTTGTTGATTTTGTGATATAAGCACTCGAGGTAACATTTGAACTCATGGATATTTTTGACAATAATAAGCAATGTGACGTACCTTGGGTTGGAGGAGCTGTAAATTAAAACAAGATATTTTTTATTGAAGCAGTAACTAAATGTAAGTCTTAATTCCCGTTCAAAAGTAATTCGCAACTTTTAGATATCGACAGTCAAGTGTCTTCCAACACGAACAATGTGCTGAACTGTTACTAAGGGAAAATTGTCAAATGTTCTTAAGGTCAAGATAAATAGGCTTAGATTTAATATCGTTTTTCTTGTACCCAGTAAAACTACTACTAGTGAATTTCTACTTCCCCAATGTATGTTACTAGCCTTGTGCTACATGACCATTGTTAATTTCGACCACAATGTAACCTCCGGAGTTATGAGTCATGTATAGAAATTAACGTGCTAGGTCCGTACAATTTAGGAAATGGAAATAAAAAAAAATGCGGATAAATGGTTAATTAAATAATTACGTATTACTAAAGAAGAGGTAACATCATGTACACTATTTGAGTAAGAATATATCAGAGACAAAATCCTTTAAAAACACTTGTTGTTGAAGCCAAATCTTGATATTATATAGCCATGAGCTTGTTTAGATACATGTAGGCATGCTATTTTGTGTTAAATTGTTCATTAGATAAACACCCATGTTAATGAATAAATGTAATGTGTTTTGTAGATTTGTAATCGCTGTGTAATAGCTCTTCATAGCATATTTACCAACTGTACCAGCAACAGTGAATGCTTCTCCTGAAACAAGACATATGTTGGTATATTACATTTCTTTTCAAACAAATGCATCACTAATTCTAGATAGACTTAATAATAACCAACAACTTTTAGGCATGACTGGTAAGCACGTCCCACTGTTAGCCTGCCAGAAGACTCAAGTAGTAGATGTCTAATTCGGTATGTGCTGATCCTATGAGTAGTTTTCTTTTCGATCAGAGTTACAAACTTGAATTTCTATGTAAATTGAAATGTAAATTTACAAATGTTGTATAAATAAATTGCGATACATTTTGTCAAAAGCTGAGCCGTACCTTTTTCATCCGGAGGTGATGTCGATGTGCCTAAAATATGTTTTAAAACATAACTATAATTAAAGCTGTGACATCCGTAATTGTTTCATTAGCTGTTAAATGTCTTGCTGTTTTTAATAATTAGTATACTTACTAAGTTCTCAGATCAGGCTTCTTACTGCTTTTTTAACTCTGATTTAGCAAGTTTAAGCACAATCATACACACACGCGTACAGGCACACACACACTATATTTGTGCGGGGAATTTATAGCCACGTAGCTATTACTTAAACCGCCATAATGAAGTGTGTGTTTCGTTCAACATATGTACATGTATATGACACCATTATTTATTAGAAATAATACTTTTACTTTCGACAGCACTCTCTGCTGTCTGACTCTGAAACAGGATAATCAAGTAAAAGTACGTACCACCAGAAGGGTTGCTCAACCCCGGATCTACAACAAAACACGTTTATTATGTTAGTACATATGGAATTAAAAACGTCACTACACAAACTTACAAGCATATACCTAGTAACCAACAACATTTACTGATAAATGACATGTGTTAAGATGTGTATATAATATGTCATAATAACCTTGAATACACAGGCGCCAAATGTGATATTAGGTTACATTATGTAACGAAAATAAACAAAATGTTGCATGAAAGTGTGCTTAACTATCCATGTTACCATCACCAGTAACATGTGTAGTAACGTGTGAGATATTAGTGTAACAAAGTTTGTTTAAAATTAAAATAACATAAATTTACAACTAGATTGATATGTCTTACCGAAAGGCGGACAATCTGAAATATCAGAAATAAAAAAAGCATATATTATTAAAAAAACACTCTCTGTATAGTGTCCGGTCATGTCACTTCATCAATTGAACAAGATAATATCTTGCAACATTGAGTTTAAGTATCAAATATAAACAGTTTGTAAACAAGATGAAATGGTTGGTTGCGTATGACAGGAGGAAATCAAGCCTAAACTACCGAGATAATATTCAAGATTTTTAGTTGATTGGAGGAGTTCATAAAGTCAATAAATATTGCAACGAACGAGGGAAAAGTTGTAGATAATACGAATGAATACATACCTGACTTGAAAAGTAGATCTGAAAAATAAACTAGATACGTGCAACTTGAACATTTTGGTAGTTGTTAATTTATAAATGTATGTTGATATTAAAGTCGTCGGAACAACTTGATCACCGTGTGATAAATGTTAACGTTTTGCACGTTCCAGAAACATTTCGAATCGCGAGAAGTAGTTAAACAAACACAAATGAAATATGAAATACGAAGACGTATCGACCTAAAACAAAGATGTGACGTTAAGAATTGGCCTGACCTTATATGAAACGGCACCAAAAAAGTGATAGAGAAAAGGTGATTTATGTTTCGTTTTATACATTCAGACAAAGCTTATGAATCAGAAATTGGCGTTTCATGAATGTGTGCGAGGTCATTCATTAATGTATCTAAAGTTGTCGATACTAATGTGATTCAACTAATAACAATTTTACAGACGGAAGCATATACATGTACATACGTAAAGATTAGTTTTCGAAACTAGCTGCCGGGGTAGGATATATAAAGTACAAATAACAACTTTACTTACCCATAAACCTAAGTTTAAACTCCGTTTAACAATAGATACATTCAATAATATTGTTCAACATCACATAATGTTTTTTATTTAGATAATGAAGTTAGAAATAAGTTAGAAAAGACGATGTTAACCTCGGACATGTGGTACACACGTTTAGTTTGAATGGCGCTTTTGCTAAAAAACTTCTGAATATGCTGTCTTTGTTATTTTAAAAAAATACAAGGTAAGTATTCACGTCAATAAACAAATTCAAGTAATATATTTTGATTGATGTAATTTTCAGTTTAACTTACCTATTGGACCAGTGTATGGATCTAATAAAAGAACAATCATCTACAAATAACGGTTTCAGCACGCATCAACTGAATAGATCGTGAATAGCAAATACATCGCGTCCCTTATTACATAGTTGCTGATTTAGAGTGGACATTTCTAAAAGGTGAGTTTCGACTTTAAAAAACTCTACGTAAGTTTTAAATGTCTGATAATAGTTAACATATATCAGTTGTGTGTGGAGATTATTATTATGTTTGTATTCGGTTAAAATCGTTTCAATTTAATTAAAATTAGCTAGATATATAGTTACAAACTCACGATGTGTTAGTAACTAAGCGAACATGGCAAACGTTATCTTTGTCGCGCTTGCGTCAAATGTTGTTGTGCAGCAAACCTAATTTGTGCGAATAGTTTGAAATATGCAAACATGTATGCGCACATAAAAAGAAAACGTACCTAGGTCATCCAGCGATTCAGGGATGGGTGGGCCTGAAATGATACAAAATGGTATGTATATGTTCCACTCTGCTGCATTGTTGACGAACTGATTTCATATTTGCGCACGATCAAAGTAAAGATTGTATTATTTGGCATAGTCTTTGTAAATTTATTTAAAATAGTCCCATTCATAAAGCAAGTTTATATGAATGAAAGTTCGCAAATGCCCAATGTGATTGACAGGTGCTGGTCTGTCAGTACCCGCTTTCTTTATTTCAGATGTAAACAAAAGTCAACTCGCTGGACTGTTAAAGTGTAAGGAGTTTATAAATGTTGAGATAATATGTGTTGCTAACACAGTTATTAAACACCTTGTTTAATTAGGTATATCACTCGAAAAACACGTCATTCGTCTGTTATAAACGTTTTTTGTAACGTTATGATCTCCCCTTGTCAAATTCTCACAACCGGCGAAAACGGGTGACGTGATTCTTAGCCGAGTGCACTACTGGTGGTTTGATAGTAACGTTATGTTGTTTTGAACGAGTTTGGGGTGAAATTAACAGACACAATCAATTACAATTGTAAATATAAGTATTTTATTGATAAATATGTTTATTCTTTTTTTAACAAAGCATAATATAATATTGTTCCTTGCATCGGCGAAAACTGTTGACACCGGGATATCTTGTTCGTACTTACGTCTCTTTTGTGTAAGTTTAAAACGTTCTGTGTTAGAAAACGCTTGTGTAAACCTTGTTTCATACAAACTCGGACCTGATACAAAGTAGATCCATTATTATTTTTAAAAAAACACGGTAGATCGGAATAAAATACCGACAGAGAGAAGTTTGAACAAATTCAAAGGAATCCGAACGAGAATACAGACAGCGGACAACTTCACCAGTTTTGACACCAGTTTAACATCATTTTTCGATGAGTTTTAATACGTATTGTTTGCTAATAATGCCCATCTGCCACTCTGTCTATTTCTTGGTTGGTTACAAGTAGTTCATCATAGAAAACCTGGTTTGATGTACATTAGCCCAACATAAATTGTTTTATTACAAATGCAAAGGGTTTGTAAATAATGATAGCACAGTCAACCAGGTGCTGAGAACTGTTACACATGCTTGAGATTTAAATGCAGCTCCATGACACATGTGATCAAATGTTTAATAATGTTGACATTAATTAAAGTTATCGTCAATATTCTATTTATTGACCTTGTCAAGGAAAATTTGATTGTTCTTCTAAGCTACACAGTTTGAATATTTTCTGACAATGTCCTTATAATATAAAATTGTTAACTTAAGGTAGAAGGTGTATATGACATTTGGCCTGTTTCCTTCAATTGCTTCTATTTCGGTTATACTAACTGAGTTTGGCGATATATCATCATACTTATATGCACTCACTGTCTCACCTTGTACCTTGTGCAAACCAGAGTTGAACAAATTTATTGATGAATGCTATTGTACTAGTGTCTAGTGTCTAACCTTAGTTATGTTGATATTTGCCGGCTATATATTCAGGTGCCAGTTGTTTACATGAACATTGCATACTTATTATTTACATGACTTTAACTATCTAACAAACTATCAGATTGGTACATTCTGAAGAATCAATTATGCTCTACACTGGACTGCCTGAATTTGTATGTGAGGCTGTGGCTTGGATTACTTGTCAAGGGCTTAGTGTTTCCATTCAAAATCTCGCGTGTTCCAATGTATTTAAATAGTTCACCTATTCAATCTACACATCACATACTTATAAGGCATTGGTTGTAGTAAGTATGACTAGAACAGTTGTGTTAGTTTCTAAATTGTGCTATAGATGTTGAAATAACTAGAAATGTGAACTGTTTGAGTAACTTAACAAAGGAGAAGCAGCAATGATGGTGGATATGGTTTTATTCACATCCGGTCAAACTTGAAACCATAAGTTGTGAAGCTGGTACTGTCCACCATTTAAGTCTAAAATTCAGTTAAGTAGGGCAGAAGTGAAAACAACTAGAAGGATTGCCTCGGCACAGATTCAATTTGAACGAAAAATAGAACAAATAGAAGAAAATCTGAATTTAGCATGGTGTCATGCCTTGAGCTGTCAGTGACTTTGCCAATCACATATACTTTGTGTGTACAGCATTGTACATTAGTGTACATTAGGACAAGTTTGTTACATCCACTTGATTCAGAATAAGAGTAAACATTACTGAATACATCTATACAGCCCAAGGGAAATAAACCAGCTCACTTATACCATGGCAATACCAAATATTTTTATAGATCTAATGTATATATTTGACATAAATATTTCTTCAAACACACGTATACATGTTTCTTTGCTTGACTATTTGTCTGTTTACTATATGATCAGCTGTTATTACATATTAGTGCAGTCAAGAACAAACGATTTGTGCGGTAGGAGATATTTAATTGAACAATGCACTAGTTTATTTGTACATGAATATGTGATTCTAAAACAATCAATATTATTGTTCAAATTGGAAAGTATAATCAGAGGATGATGGTTAAAGAGGCTGTACAGAAGCTAGTAAACTAACATTTGATAAAGATTATATTCACGTAGAAATACCATGTAGGTCTCTGACTCTTAATATTTCAATTCTCCTTCACATTTATCTAACCAATGTAGTGCATATTGTTTTATTATACAATTTAGTATATATAGTATTTTTCTATTGAACAATTTATACATGGCAGACTTAATTGAGAAATATGTGTACACATATCAAGTTTCAGAGTAATTTAGAAGCCCCAAATTAGTGATGTCTGCTATGTTAGTCAAACAGCATTTGTCAAATCCTTATGAAACTTTGTCACAAATAATAGGCATAATATCTCACCCAAGATAGATAACCAGGTGAATTGGCATTCCTGAATTACCACCCTTGAATTGTCCATTTTTTTGTCTTACAAGAGAACCATCATGTAATGTTGACATGATTTTGGAAAAGCAGCTCAAGAACTCAATAAGTTGGAAACTGCTGCTAAAATGTTTTTGTTACCAACTGGCGTAGTTTGTGTCAGTTTGGCACTCTTGTGATGCTTCGCTGAAGAATTTCCGTTATTTCAATAATGATACAAATATATGTTATGTATGCTTTATCTTGTTTATGTTGCACATTTGTTTTAAAAACAGTTATTTTGTCGTATAATTTTGTTTTTAAATAGAACACATGTATGTACATGGCCTTGTATGTCTTGTCATCCCATGTTATTTTTTATGGTTTCTCCTGTATAAAACCAGTGCTTTTGAAACCATGTGAACTCTGGGTTCTTGGTCGTAATGTCCCTA
>ENA-OREC01001017-OREC01001017.1-marine-metagenome-genome-assembly--contig:-NODE-1017-length-13144-cov-13.113262_pt1 | contig 13144 bp, 4 predicted proteins | sample MGYA00248626_ERZ508543 | MGnify/ENA primary metagenome ERZ508543 (study PRJEB26211, sample SAMN05518279) | marine metagenome | isolation source: Puget Sound, Washington, USA | host: Bankia setacea... | reverse complement strand
ATCCTTATTGTTTGGTGAATTTTCTGAAATCTGGATAATCTCATGATTGCATGCCTTCATATCTTGTGATCTAATATGTCTTATCAGGTTGTACGGTATCCTTTGGTTTTGTAACATAAGATTTGAAACATTGGGAAACCAAATATGATGATTTGGTATTGTAGGATAATTGTACAAGGGTTTATATGTGCCTTAACTTAAGTTAACATAAGACCTTTTTGCTACCACTCTTCACATACAAGCTCAAGGTCAGATTGACGTATGAATGAGTTGTTTGGGAAAATTACATTGTGCAAAAAGGAATTTGAAATATGTAAAAGTAAAAATATGTTTTACACTGTGAACATTGCGTGTATATAAGAGGTCGTTCAAAAGTAGGTTACGTGGTAATTTATGTTTAATTTACAATCGTTCAGAACCCTGTGAGTATAATGTGATGGAAGGCGGACATGTGGGTGAGTGTGGTGAGGATTCGTGAATCGTACCTTAATACACACATTATACATACGGATACACCCCTTTAAATGAGGTCACCTCATGCTTGACCTTGACATTTGGCATAGGCGACATAGGTACATTTATTTGCACAATATATTCGGTTCCAAAATAATGGTTTGGTATAAAGGATTGGAACATAATTTACAATTACACCTAAACTAGTTAACATGAGGCTTGGCTGTGTTATATGTACAACCTTTTAACAAGTTGTCCAGCAATCCGGCCATGTATTGGGAGTTTCTTACTGTCGCTCCTAATATAATACAGAGAGTCCCAATAACATAGTACCCAATAACATAGTATCCAATAACATAGTATCACTGCATTACATGCACACCACAGCAACGTCTCCAAAAAGGAGAACTAATTGTGCTTACAACGTGTGACCTCTCAAAGTTGATGTCACTTAACAAACGTGCTTCTCGCCACACTTCAACGTCTTAAACTGCTTTATTTATTTGACATAGACGCTAAATCATTATGTTAAACCGGGTATTTGGATAATTAATACCTACTTGTGACATTTATTATATATTTTACGATGTTAATGGATTGAATTAACAATGGCCTTGTTCTTGGACATACTATGGTGTTCGGATTCCAAAGTCTGTAACTAACAGGTAACATTCGATGGCCAATCTGTTTTAATGTTCAAGAACATTATACAGTTTTAGACAATAAACGAGTGTTTCCGACTGTATTTAGGAAAACTACCGATTGTATACACGGGTGCAGCAGATCTATCTATGGTTTCAACACATTAAGGACACGCGTCCGGGGTTACTTCTCGTAAGCGACGTATTGGTTTGCACGTATATGACATTGCCCCGCTACGTCTTTGTTGGTAAATTAACTATGTTATCCTCAATAAAACGGACCTTGTTTGGAGGAAATGAGGAACATTTGGGAATATTTAGGAGAACTTAAGTACCTATTTAGATAGTTTATATAGTAAGACGAGGAAAATAGTATAAGTTAATAATAGTGATCGGCGTTAAATATACCATAATTACCCGTTTAGTAAGTATATAATAAAACAAACTCAATAAATCTGGTAAGGAACGTTGAAGGACGCTTTGACACACGCTGGTTATAAATTTCAATATAACATTCATGTGGAATATAATAAACATAAATTTTAACAATTATTATGAAAAATAACGGTTAATATTTCATTTGTTGGATTGTACTTACAACACCGGATACAGCCAGTCAACGACCAACCTAATTCCCCTAAACTGTATATACGGACAGGATATTCCATGAACCTACCATGCCTTTAATAGTTTATGTTTGGTAGTGTTATGTGAATGAAAACCTCTAGAAACCCTTTTAATGATGTACAAAGTCTATAAACCAACGCATATTCATCATTTTTCCGTTACCCATTTCACTCAACTATGGTTCTGTATTTTATGATTTGAAACTTTTTAACGAGGGAACTTATTTGGCATAAATGCAAATCTACCATAAGGACCTCAGTGTTGGTGTAAAGTACTTCCTTCAGTGCAACAGTGGATTCACGCGTCTGACTCGTAATGTGAAGGTCATGGGTTCGAGCCCCATCAAATGCCCCCGTTGTTTCCTTGAGCAAGAAACTTTACCCTTATTGATAAGTACTAGTTGGTTCCAGGAAAGGATTCGAGCGTGATATCACAATCGAACTAAAATTATTTGAGTGCCTTATGGAAGATTGACTGAAATGTCAAAAAAGCCTCCTCGTTAAATATATTCAAAACCAAAAACGCTCTCGAATCAACCATCAGCATTGGCAACATCAAACCATGTCAACATTATCATTGGCAACATCAAACCATGTCAACATTATCATTGACAGCAACACACCATGTCAACATTATCATTGACAGCAACACAACTTGTCAACATACTCATTGACAATATCATTATTGGCATCATTAATACAAAACGCTCACTCGTATTCTTAATTGGAAACTCGTACTCCAGCATATGTGATTCGTGCGGGGAATTGTTAATTACTTGCATAAAAAAGGTAAGTACTGGTGTCAAGGGGGAAATGTGTTGTAACAAAATTATAATGTGTAATTGAAATAAACAATATTGCGATAAATGAAGTTTGTAAAACAGTCTTGCATTCTGTGATTAATTTTGTTCATCTCCCTTTAATTAATAGAAGTTCAACAGTGTTACCATTTAGAAGGGTGTGAATACAGGATGGTGTTCCAATGAAAAGAATGTAGGAACGCTAATAGAGAAAAAGTCATAAACCACTACGGCATAATGACATTTTAATTCCCTGTTTAAGGTATCATTCACGTTATAAGAGTGAATGGAATTAAGCACTAAGCAATGACTAAAATAAAATAGTTGACAATTTGTGAATTATAAGTGTGCTGCAATTACAACATAGGTTACATTCTACAAACATTTCGTCAACTACCTATACAGAGCCTCCTTATTACAACATATCTAAATATATCTTATAGCTATATGACCTTCAAGAGACGAAGCGAAACTCACCGTGTTAAAACAGATTTGTTTAAGTTCGATTGATTTGAGCGCCATTTATTAACCCCTTCACTATCAATACACCCTCCTCATGTATACCCCCACCCCCTACACACACACATACGCACGCACGCACGCACGCACGCGCAACTCTTAAAACACGCACACACATACACATTTGTTTATGAAATTATTTGCAGTTGTAGTTAAACTTGACTCGTTCCGCAACAATATAACCTAATGAATATACAGCAGAGTTTCATTACGTTTTCAATGTCAATGAACTGCCTTCCGATGCATTAAATTTGCCCATTCATAACATACCTGTTTACCGGCTTATACTGCCAACCCCAGCCATAAAAAAACCCGCAGCTAAAACACATTTACTATACTCCGAGCGTGGAACCAACTGTACCTGTGTAAACACGCTTTCTGTTTGACGAAAACGTGTTTCTATTTTTATCAATGAAACGACGGGAATGTAAACTTTTCGGTGTGTACTGTGTACTCCACCTCAACACGTTGTAAGAAAGTCAGTGTTAATAGCGTCGTTGCATTATTATTCAACAAAGGGTGGAATACATTACATTCTTGTGGACTATTACCGTACAATTGTCGCATACCAAGACGGGTGAGTCATTTTTGGGGACTTTTAAACACCCTATCAAAACTAAATAACCCTGCTTTTGTTATTTAAATGAGTGACCAGGCATTGTAACCGTGACCTACTTGCGGACGTACAGCTTGACTGACATATTTTCTTTTCATTGTGTATAATTGTGTTAAAAGATTATTTAGACCGACTCTTTATTGTGGTAAAATGTAAATTCTAACCTACCGCAACATGTTACAAAGGTGCAAAGTATATGAAGAGCTATATGTAATATTGTGAAAATAAACGTAGGTATAACCGTGATAAGTGAACTAGACAATGCTGCCGGTGTATGAAGGCCACCACATTCCGCTCGTTTGACTCCCTTCACTACATTAGGCTATCACGGATATATGCAAGGGCTGGGAGGTGTACTTCTTTACTAAACCCCTCTCGCTCCCATGATTAAAGCAACGTGTTTACATGCATACAGTCTTGTGATGTAACTAGCAGAGTATATATGTATGCGTGGAGAGTGTCAGGTTCCATTACATTTAGTTGAATGCATCATACTTAAAATAATTATAGCACTCATGTATGAATTACGAACAAGTAAAAATGTAGCAATGTTATGAACATACACGTTACAACATATAAAATTATTATTGACTGTGATCTCTTTTATGCCCACATGTATGCATCTGTTTTGTTCAAATGTACACGTTCTCATTGTGTGTTATAGTGTAGTGTGTGATATTGTCTCTTACATAATCATATGTTACAATGTGATTGTCTTGAATTACGTCTTAGTATATGTCTCTCTTTGTGGAACCATTATATACAGATGTTCATGTGATATAAGTCCTGAATGAAGCCCACTGTCTGGGGAAGTGAAACCCACTGTTAAAATAAAACCAGTTGGGATTTTGTTTCGCGTATGTGTTGTACTCGTGCATTTGGGATTGGTTAAACCTGTCCGATGTGTATATATTATCAGTTATATATGAATAGAATCTTACATGGGATGGGGTGTAAGACAGGTTTGTCCAACCGTTTGGCATGTTTTTGACGTCGAACCGGGCTAAAAAAAATGCGCGTGTCGCTTATTTGACACCCCTGTGCGCAGACAAGAAAATCTAGCACGTCATGTGACCGGATTTCCCTGTCTTTTCCCGCCAAGTAGGTAAGAAAACCATGTCTAATGTTCACTGCTCGTGTACACTTCATATGAGGTAGAAGTACCACCTTAACGTTAACAAACTCTCGCTGTTATCTACATTTGAAACCTATACAAAAGATGAGGTTATCTCCATATATACCAGTGAACATCTCATTATCTACTTCTAACATTTATGGCATGATTATCAAGACAACTGTCCAGATAACAGAAACGAATACTTAAATAAAATAAACAGCCAAACTTTCTGAGGTGACAAGATGAAATATGAAGGTCTTCGTATATGAACTTCACAACCCACGATTTAACGGTCACGCCGCACTAGCTATCTCTCATATCGGAACGTTTATCCGAAAGCAAAAATATATACGTGTTCACAGCCTCATCTCTGTGTTTTTGATAATTCCCTCTTTTCGTTATAGGGACAACTCTGTACATTTGCATGAGTGCTCTCCCTTTTGGATAGGTAGTTCCATTAAATTTAATAAAGAAAACTACCATGTTAATTGTTTGATGTAGACATGCGCATTCTGATTGACAAAGCACTGAATCATTTCTATATGTTATAGGAAAGTCTAATATTATGTAAACATCGACATTTATTAGTGTCTTTAACATTAAAAAACACACGATCTCAAACATGTTTGCTATATACATATTGTAGAAATACCTACCCAAAAGGGAGAGCACTCGTGAAAATGTACAGAGTTGTCCCTCAAACGAAAAAGGGGAATTCACTCTCATGTATCACCTTGTTTTACTATCTTAAGGTGTGATACATGAATAGTAGGTATGTATATATTGAACATAAGAATATGCCTACTTACCACTTAGACATATGCAACTTACACAGTTTGTAGGTTATATAAAAGTGGGTACCTTTTTTAATCGCTCGTTTGCCGGAATGTATCCCAAGTATTGCATAGGTCACAACATGTTGAGATTTATATGAATACCTGTAGATAAGGGTTACAATGGATAAGAAGGACAGGGGAAACACCGATGAGACAACCAGCCTTCACAATAAGAAAATTGAATATACGATATCATATACATAGTTTTACTGATGTTCACTCTCGGGGTCATGTTCACCCTAGAACAAGAACATACAATGTAACCAGGGTCACTTACAGCTGTTGTTAGTTATAACCACTAGTATTCTCCTGTAAACATGTAGCAATAATCTTAACAAATGGACGATTACCTAAAGACAAATAAGTAGAATAGTTCACATATGCTGAGTAGGTACCATCCAATAGCGTAACCTAATTATGTACTGAATTATTTCGGCCCAACGCTATAACTCAATTCGGCCGACAAACTCGTCTGAGAACAGATAACTTGTTCTAACAATACACCAAACTAATCTATCAAGTGACTTCTACATAGATATATACACGCTATACACTGTTGATTAACTGAAAGGGTTGATATGTTTTGGGTGTTACGGTATTTTCTATAGTACAGAATCGTTATTTTTCCTGTACAACATTAAACATTTCCCTGTACCTCAGAGCTTTCAGATTGATTAAGAATAACAGTTCTTGTACATAAGCGTAATTGGGGTGAAGAGTTGGCAAGTTCTCTCTTCGCCAGCCAATATAACCTTTCTCACTACGGATGTTATGTATCACACCGTGTAAAGACGAACATTGAGCAGGAATCGTACGAACAAAATATAAAATTCTTACGGGAAAAACCTAAAATTCGTACGGGCAAAACCTAATTATACGTAAATAGCCAAGAAGGTAAATACTTGAGTGGAATATCTGTATTTGGTGTATCGATTCATTCAAACAGTTGCCCGCAATTATTAATTATTTATTAATTAAATAAACATTGCATACTGGTATAATTATATAGATGAATACATGTGTCAATATAAAGTTCAAACAAACTTAAATATGTTCTGTATAAAGGTATAATACATTTCATAATATTTTTAAACATTGAGAACTTCGTTGAAACTATAACATACTTTAACTTTACTCAAACGTACATGCTTTCAAGAGCGAACACAGGTCGGCCGGTACATTCTTGGGGAATTTATTTTTGGGAAAGCATGCTTGACCTCATAAGAGAAATATGTAGGTTTTAAAGAAACAGTCTTCACAGGAAAACGAGAGAGGGTACGATATGCTTTGAAAACAGTGCCATGGTTTTGATTTGGGAAGTGAGTGTGCGAAAATGACTTACAACCACTACCTGATGACTGATTATCTTGCATATATATCATAATAACTTGGTTAATCAACTGATATGTACGTATTTAAGGCTTAGTTAGTACGGCGGTTATTTGCCATGAGTTATCTGAGTAAATAACAAATCCAATTAGCGAATCTACTAGCTTTCACTCAACTTACGAATGTAATCAAGGTTGACAGAAGCTTGTTTGTGCATGTAATTAATCATCTTCGTGTTGCTACAGGTGGTGAAATGCTTGTTTGGATAACTGGCAAATAGGCAAAAATGTTGGTATCCGACAAGGTGATGTTCTCAGACCCTTCGTTTTTTCACTAGTTTGTTTGCCAGATAAGAAGTAAAGATAAGTTTGACATATCGTTTCCGGTGCTATTTCTGTCGCATGTTAAGCTATCAGAGAGATTTGCGAAGACAGTTATTGGTTAGTTGTAACACAAATATACACTCACTGGTAACAACACACCAACTGATTAAGGTTTCAACACCTAGAGTAATGTTAAACGCCTACCAGAAATAATACCTATATCAAATATAAACATGATTTTACCTCCAGACCGGTAATATTTTGTGTCATAACGGACTATATAAAGGGTGGACATCGAGATTAGTTTACAAGCTCATGATCGCTGGTTTTAGACGTCCGTTTCAAATCGTGCTCGTCTTTCGGTTGTATATTTATATCATGGCGTCTAGTTACGCTTATTTAGTCACGTTCATTAAACATGTGAGTTTAGTTATTTTCAACGTTTATCTCACAACTCATATTTTAGCCGGATCGCATTAACAACTCTGGGTCATTAATTGATGATGCCCGTTCGTCCGTCCGTCTGTCAACATTTTATCATTTGCGTAGATAGAAGACAACCTGTAGATGGTATACGCTTCATATATTACAACCTGGTCATATTGAGAAGACCTTTTAAACGAAGTTGTGTTTGATGACCTTGACCTTTGACCGTGGATACCTGACACTACCACAGTTAGTGGTTGCTTGGGTACATATGTGTAGATTTATTGAAAGGATGATGGACGATTCAGTGCTGTGAAAGTGCAAAGAAAACAAGGAATGAAATAAAATCGCATAGTTTATGTTTAACAATTCAAAGCATTATTTGTTTGAACTTTACTTGAACTTCGCGTAGGTCTATTTATCGAATGTCAAGTAGAAAGGAAATAACGTGATATCCACAACAAAGATACTAATTGACAATCTAACAGTGAACTTATTCAATATGTACGAAAACAATCATCGGAACTGTGTTGTTGTATTCGTTTAAACAACATATACGCAAAACTTTCGAAATGTTAAAGTTACGTACATCGTAGAGTCGTAAGTAGCATAATGTATTCCTTACGTAGTGATGTGCGTAATATCGTTAACACAAGCCCAAGTGTGTATCCCTACAGGCTAATGTAGATAATGGATTGATACAAAAGAGCAACTCGCCTTGATCGGTATGACGTCACTCATCGCGTTTGGACCTTTCGGAAAACTTGCATATTAGTATTTATCAATAGAAAATAACTTTTTTTAAATTACATTTTCTGCTCAGCATTGTTTTTTCCCGTTTTTTTTAAAAATCGTCATACCTAATGACTGACTAAATAAATATTTTATATGTTCCTGACGACATTGGAGCTGGTGCGAGTTGCGAATCATTACACACTGAAGTACGTTTTACTTCATAGCTGCGCTGTAGAACTGGGTTTCTGCCTTTGGCGTCGACAACTTAGTTCGAATTGAGTCACATTGCCTCTTCCTCGTCCACAAATATTTACAAAATGATTATGTTCCCTCTTGACCTTAAAGTGTATAGTGCCGTTTGACCTGATCGTGTTACGCCATTTTGATTCATATTTAAGATTATTGCAATTATAGGGATGAACGTTCCAAGTGTTCCCAAGCTGTTTTATGGATTGTTGTTTACTTACATGATCTATATCTATTGTTTATGAACTCTTAAGATTCAAATGTGCCCCAAAGATATTCGTGTTGTACTATCTAATTAACGTGTGAGTCTGGGTTCATCATATATAACAGGTATAGTGGTTCTTTGAAAGTACATCAATGTTTTGGTTCAACAGATGCATATGAACAAACAGTGAAAGACAGACACGGATCAACGCACGTGACTTGTTGTATCAAATTTAAATAGCCAATGCGTCAAATTCGGGTGCATTGTAGCGCTTAATATACGATATTGTTTATTAATATTCTTTTGCTATGAACGTGTTACGATTTACGGAATAGAAGTCAGAGAAGTGTGTGCCAAATAGATATGCTGCCAAGTTGGATTAGAAATTGAACCGTAAGTTTCTATCTTCGCTTTGAAGCTATTCCTAAAAAGCAGCCTATTTAATAAAGGTGCACGTTCAAAATGAAATGTGTATATACTATGTAACGGGATCGATTTCCAGTTTTAAATGTGTTTGGTATTGTACAAACACGTGTTATTCATTATAGGCGAAACTGACTAATTGTTATGATCAACATTTAATTGGTATTTAAGATCAACCGTGGTTACCAAGCAAACTATTTATTTCAGATTTAAGCAACGTATGCGATTGATCCCCTGTTTAACTGGTTACTCATAGAAGCAAAAAAGCAAACCGTAAAGAAAGTGCGGGGGAAAACAAATACTGAAGACATGTAATACGGACAGATGGTACACGTTTACTCATTTGTTGATTAGTAACACGTGAATTAGTATTCCTAGTTTAGACATTAGTCGGAGTATTTGTTGGATATGTGGAATTATTTATAAAAACGTGAGTAATCGGAAACCTGTGTGAAAGCTTATATTACACATATTATTGTATGTAGACTTGTTGTCGAATGGAATAACTGCGTTTGTGAAGTGTTAACACATTCGTAACATAGAACCCAAAGGATTAGTGCTAAACAGGTATGTATCATTTATATAGCTTGACAATAATCTGTTTTGGGCTGTTAATTTATGTATTTTGTAGTTTACGTTTGCTTTTGTGCGTATACAATTTTGAGAAAACAGAGGTATTTAAAATAATGTCCATTTAAGCAAACGGTATTTTGAAAGAGATTCTGGAAAAGCAAAATTGAAGTGTATATTGTGAATTCTACCATGAACCGCGAGTTTGTCTATATACATACAGAACAAAACTACCGTTGTTAATTAGCCGATATACAACGGTACTACTTCTGGCTGTTCTGTCTTAACAGCGGAAGTAAACCGGGTATCTACATGCGCTAAAAGTAACAACCGTTTTTACCTTTTTAATTCGTTGTTGATCGTGTTAGAATCAAAACAAAATATGAAATACCGTCATATATCGACTCATTAACAACAGTTTGTCGTGCTGATGCTTGTTATTAACCACTTAGGCATACGGCCGGCGTGGTTAATTCCTACGGATGATCAGAACTCCAAACCGTTGTTATTGAGTCGGTATACAACGGTTACCCATATTTCATTTTATAATTAAACTGCACTGACATAACATTTTGAAAAGCTTTTCTTGGTTCGTTTAATTTAGATGTTAGATGATCATGTAAACCGTGAATAACCAGTGTTTCCACATGTTCATGACTTCCCCATGTTCATCATATCACGTGCAAATGTAAATAAAATGCTGTGTCATGCTATTGTTCATATACACGTTGTCGCATTGCACTCAGTCGGAATGCACATTATTACAATGAAAAGAAAAGCTGTTTCACGCTCTACTTGCTTTGGCGTTCTAAAACCCGTTCAGCAGTGTACCCTTCTCTTGCACGTCCGTTTTGTTTTACATGTCACGAAGTCGAAACCCGTAGCATAAGGGCATTGATTCCTTCGTTTATTTACATATTTTGATATGTACTTATTGCAATACCAACTTACATCGGTGGTATTGTTTCCTTAACGTTTGAAGGAAATAGCTCCCATGTGAAGAGGTCAAGGTCATGTCTTAATGAGGATGTTTATTTAGAGGAAACTATGTGTCTGAGCGTGTAAGTACTCGTGTGAAGTTTTACTGAAAAGGTAAACAAAGTATTTTGCACCTACTCTCTCTTCTCATGTTTCGTTTATGAATACCATTTCCTTGCTCGCTCGCTCTATTGGACTAACTGCGTCCTTCAATCATGACGGAGATCTACCTGTAAGAGCGTAAAGACGTTATCTCATTACTCGTGTTTTACTATTTGCTGGGTTATGGCACCCAACACATGCATATCACGAATTACGTCCGCTGTGCACAATTGATCAGTTTTACTAAATTCATTTTCAAGTATATAATTTTATGTTAACAAAAGGTTACTGTAACCTAACCTGAATATAATAGCAGATAAGTCATTTTGGCATTTACATATACACGTCGTCATCTTTGTGAACGAAGTAAATGAAACGAAGCACACACTTCAATAGAGCTCAAGGCTGATATTCCCATAACACATTTAAACGAACGCAATGCGTCATTAAAAGTTAAATGCATCGTGAAGAGATTGTATCAACATAATTAATTTCGCAGTTTAATTCGTGTTTCAACTACCCAGCTTTTGACACACCAGGTTTACTGTACAGTAATATAACAGGAATCTAGCAAACTGTTACCTCATACAAGAGCCAGTTACACGATGTTGCTGCAAGTTCACATCATTGCGTATCTGTATGTTTATTTACAAGTTTCCTATTCCCATTAGACAGGTAAACATTCTTACACGTTTTAAGTAGTAAGAAAAGTGCAATATTCAAATAAATCAATAAATGTTATTTGAAATATGCAATGACGTCATGGAAGAAGAATGAGCAACAGTGTCATCCACAAAATCAACACGAATGATATCAGACTCCAATAATGACTAAATGACATCATATTTTTATCGGGTCGAATTCCTTCCACACTTCTTAATGGCAACTTATAAAACGATTCAATTTAAACTCACATAATAACTTGACACTTAACTAGTTAGCGCCCCTTTTGTCACTTGGTTAGTCACGATCTATTTTAAAGTTACACTACTCAGCCTCCGAACAACAGCTTGTGCAGATATGAAAGCAGACGACGACGATAGAAAGTAAATAGTATTCGTTAACGACTTACACCTAACCTCTGATGTCACGATGTCATTCCCATATCATCATTTGCAGTTTTCATCATGCTTTGCAGCAGATTGTTCTTGTTTCAACCATATGTTGTTTGAAAAGGCGCGATACTGTCCTATTAACATGACGTGTTGCATATACTAGGTTGTGGTATTACAGATGAGTTCCGGTATATATGTGCCCCAGACAGTTCATTTAGCGAAAAGACGACGAATAGAACACTTGTAGCGCAAAGAGAAACAAAATAGAAATAATATACCGTCAGCTCAATGAGAGTCAAAGGCCAATAGAACAAAAAAAACTAAAGGCGGGGTAAAGCGAATGGAAACATGAAGAAATGCAGTAACACTTTGAACTGTCCAATTGAACGACAATTCAAAACAGCTTTAATAATTAAAACTATTGGAGTAACACCATGATTAATGGAGAAGATAAAGTACCAGTAGTATACACAAGAAACGATGTAACAAACAAAGAAACAGAACCGACTTTGAGCATCATTGCAACAGAAGTAAAAGAAGAACATATGTACATATGTATGCAATCATTCCAACAATAATTACCTGAACGAGATATCCACTACCTGCAAAACAATGACTAAGCAAGTGTCCGTTAAAACAATCACCCATACGACGAGCACCTAAAAGGGTGTTCTATTTGGATATCACAACTTTTCCAGTTATTAATATAAGATGATTAAATTGTATAATTGACTGTGCGTATTAAAATGTCCAAATTGAATGTATATCACATAGTAAGGGAATGGTTAGTAGATTAAAACAGTGATACGTTAACGTGGTACCTGTCAGTTCAGTTAAAAGTTAAAGCTAAATCAAAATAGTTTAAATGTCAAAGTTGTTTAAGTGTGTGGACATTTCTGGAGATAAAATGTAGTTGAAATAAAATACACTCTGTATTGGGTAGTAGCCAATATACATTAATACATAAGTTATCTTCTATGCGTTCGAAAACACGTGTTTATTATTTAAAAGAAAACCAAAAGACAAGATTCACACGTGCACTCACTCCTACAATAAGCCATATATATACGCTCGTTCTATATTCACACATGCACTCACTCGTACGATAACGCATACATACACGCTCGTTCTATATTCACACATG
>ENA-OREC01001016-OREC01001016.1-marine-metagenome-genome-assembly--contig:-NODE-1016-length-13145-cov-13.161234_pt1 | contig 13145 bp, 6 predicted proteins | sample MGYA00248626_ERZ508543 | MGnify/ENA primary metagenome ERZ508543 (study PRJEB26211, sample SAMN05518279) | marine metagenome | isolation source: Puget Sound, Washington, USA | host: Bankia setacea... | reverse complement strand
TTCTTGCTCAAGGAAACAACGGGGGCCTTTGATGGGGCTCGAACTCACGACTGACAAGTATCCACCGATCACGAGTCGGACGCGCTACCCACTGCGCCATGTCGCCTCAAATAACGGTTGTTTTTGGCAGTGGCAGGAAGTTGATGGAAGAAAGTCAAAAGGAGATCCTTTCTTCTCATCTTAAACAATGCATTTGGCTGTCCCTAAACACGATGTTCTTTTCTTAATCCCTTTTGTAGACCAGGAAGAAAATAAAATAAGACATTTTGAACGATACTCAGTCAGTTTAACAAAATCGTTGAAGTTGAAATGAAACGAAATATAAAAGACCTATAGAGACAGGTAAAGGCACTCTATTCAGACTATTGAAACATACTTTCGTGGAAGTAGAACGCAGACTTTCACGTTTTCTGTGTTATACATTTCATTTCATGTGTAAATTGAAATTGAAAAATGTAAAGTGAGATCGCATTACCGTTGTTAAAAGAAAAAACTGTCGCTACAATACTTTTAGTTCATATATGGGCCATATTACGACAGTTCAGCTGTTCAAACTAGATTTAATGGTGTTTTTGTTATAAATATTTTGTATGTTACATTCATTTGAGATAGAAAAGAACCGTACGTTCCGATCCATTTGAAGGCTGAGATTGATTGGAAATTATTAACTAGAGTCTATTCGTGTTTTTGTGTCAATGTCATAGTAAAATCTGCGCCACGGCGACTTCCAGAATGAATTTGGTTCTATTCGTGCGGAAAGTGTAAACAGTACCGAAAAGTTGTGGAAGGGGAAGGAACTCCAAATAAAATCTCTCATGCAGAATTGTCGTTCCTTGCAGCCTCTCTCAAACTCTTCTAATGTCTCAAGTAGTCCAATAACGGTTGTTTTTTTTTGGCAGGAAGTTCAACAAAATGATGGAAGAAAATCAAAGAGATATTCTTTTTTATCAAATAAATATTCAAAAAATACATATGGCTGTCCCTTAACACGATGTTCTTATCATAATCCCTAAAATCTGATCAATGTTTTCATTCTATCGGATGAAACATACATAGTCCAAATTACTTAGAATAGTTACGCAACAATGTAGTCCCTATATATATTGCAGATTTCAATATGATCGCATCTTTCCGTTAGATTTACTTTACTTTTGGTCGTTTTACTCCTTAGCGTTACAAAGCGTCCAGATGACACGGACTATGTTGACAAGGAAGCTAACCTGTTGCAGCACATCGATTTGGCGAAAAAAAAATAGAGAAAGTATGTTTTGAAAGCTTGAAACATAAACAAGACTTCCTCAAACGTATATTTGGGTTATTTTTGACTAACAACAGGCTGCTAACACATTGTTTACTTCGAATGAGTAGTTAAAACTTGAAAAAATGTCAACTTCTCTATCATTAAGTAAACTGATGAATTTAAAATTGATAATAAGTAAACGCTGTATCTGCTTTTGTTGTATGTGTACCTTTAGTAAAAATCTGATATTGTTACATCATCAATACTAGTTGTTTCTTTTCCAACTCATTTTTTGTGTTCAACAGAGCCTGTGACATGGACGACACCCAGAGGGATGGCAGTGATTCTGACTGGGATAGTACGCTGGACTTCACATCTCCACGACAAGTTGGTATCGGTAAACTAAGACATGAAAGACACACAGCAGAGGTTGAGGAAGAATCAGCGTTGTCTGAGGAAAGTGATATGGAGGCAGAACAGAGTTTGGCAAACGATAAACAAGTTATAAAAAATGGTAAAGTGTTATTTTCTCTGCTAGACTGTATGGAATATTTAAGTCAGTGATACAATTATCTTTATGAACTAACTTGATAATGCATCAACCAAATTAAAAGTGCTTTTGGTCAGCGAAGGAAATAGGGAGTAATACTCAAGATTAATAAATTGCATTATGTTGAGGTATTGAAAACCAGCCCTATGATTATCCGGCTCAGAATATATTAGGTGATGGATAACAATAAACAAATCACATGGAAACACATTTAAGTTATGTTGTACTTCACATTTAAGTTATGTTTTACTTCACATTTAAGTTATGTTATACTTCACATTTAAGTTATGTTATACTTCACATTTAAGTTATGTTATACTTCACATTTAAGTTATGTTATACTTATAATTCCTGCTTGCATTGGAACTATATATCCAGTAAAGTTCTGTTTGTACGGCCTCTCAATATTAAGACTAGCAGGTGGTAGCTGACATTTAAATTTGGTCAATTAACTCAAAATTTAAATGTACAGGATAAATCTCTTAATTTCAGGCAAGTAACTATTTGAATGTTTAGAATATGTCAAACAGAAAAAGGTTTCAACATTTTTAAATCGCCACAATTTGGTCATTTTGCGGTATTTCTTCCATATATAGACAATACAATTTGCACCAAGTTGACGGCACCACAAAATTGTAATATTACATAAATTTCTATGTATTTCTTTTATTATTTTTTTCAGAAAACTTAATGAAACTTGTCATTGCAATGTAAAATAAGACTTACTATTTTGTTACCCAAACAGCTATTTTTAATGTAATTGAGTTTTGCTATGAAGACCACTTTTTCCCTACTTTTTGGTCTTCATAGCGAAACTTTAATGTTCTTAATTCTCAGATATTAGCCTGAAATTCTGTTGTCTTTAGAAAACAGCAATATACAAGGGCACGTAATAAGTTTAAATAAAACTAATAGTGAAATGTGACTGTGTTAACAAAAGTATTGTGAGAGAGAAGCTGAATTCATGCTCTGCATGTCTTATTTTCCAGTTTTAAAACCACGAGAGGAAAGGCCAAGAGCCCCCTCACCAGCTCAGAAGGAAAACAACATTGTATTGGCGAAGAAGCAACAAAATATGCAACAAAAGTATGTACTGGAAAATATGTAGTTTAATAAATTGTTTTTTCTTATTTTCTAATGATCCTATTTGTATCTTTTTTAAAAAAGAAAACGCCACACAATTCCACATGGCAAGAAAGCATGCTAATGGTTGTTCCCAATAATTTTGTGTTCTCTTGTTTATTCTAGGAGCTCATAATTATGTTCATTAGTTTATGTAATTGCTTTTTAATTATCATTTATGTGGATACAGTCAGCACCACTTGATTTGATAAAACTGCCCTAGATGCATATAACTTTACTAACTTTACATGACATTGCAATGTTTCTATGAAGTTCTTAGAATTTTGGTGATCATTGATTAGTTGATTCTTTGACTTCAGACGTGAGCAGGCAGCCACTCAGAGAGTTCAGCCAGTCAGAAACGAGCCTGAAGCTCCTCCCTTTAATTTCAAAGATGCTCTTACAGGTAAGTTGTAGCAGACTTTTCATTTCAAGATCACAGCTGGAAGGGTGAAAGCGCAAACGATTCTAAGTGCTATTGAATAAAGAAGCAGATTGACCTTTTTGCATGAATTCACCCCTGGAACTAAAAACTTACAATTGCACAGTTTGTTTTAAATGAAGAATTAGAAAGATGTATAAACACTCATTTTACCATAACTTGTTCAATCTAATATTCAAAAGTGAACTACCTGTTACATGTATAAATTGTTTACAAGTAAAAAAAACTATGAACTGTTACAAATGTATGCGTTCATTTTACTTGATGAAGTTGTTTACATCCATAATTCTTAGCATGATTCTATTTGTAATCTGCTCATAAGAGTAACGTAAGCAAAGTTAAAATATTTAGATTGAACAAATTCAACTGTCAATAATTGTTAACAGTCAACTATTTACTCTTTTCTTTACAGATAATGAACAAGGGGACTCTATAGCAGAAAAGGGCCCTCCTGGCAAGCAGAGAAAAGGGACTACTTACGACCCGGCACCTAGCCCCACACCAAGGGGAATACAGAAAAATCAAAGCAGTATAAAAAGTATGTAAATAGGAAATATCCACAACAGAGTACTAGACCTTAGGCATAACATGGTTTGATAATTAAAAACTAATACATTTCAGTTATTACATATAATCATGTCTTACTATTTCATACATGTGCTAACAAACAAAATAGTATTAACTCAAAATATCCACTCGTCCTGCATTTGTATTCACTTGTCAGGGCTATAAGACAAGATTAGTGGAATATTCCTGCCCTGGCATGTACTAATTATAAGACTTTAACAAAAAAAATATCGGCCAGCAATGAGACTCTTTTATGTTAACATGTATTGGGTAAAACTTGATCATGATTCCTTTTTAAGGTCTTTTTACTGGATGGTATTTCATCTGAGCTGTTAATTGGTATTTTTAAGTGGTTTATTTGTATTTTTATGGATTGTTATTACATATTAGTATTTATGGTGAATATTAGTATTTTATGCAGTTTTATTATTAGTATTGTATGCAAAGAATGATTAGTATTTTTTGCTGATTATGGATATTTGTTGTACTGATACGTAGATAGTATTTCTATTATTTAGATAACCTGCCTTATTAATCCCATACTTGTGTAATAAAGAGCTTTTAACTGTAAATTAATATTATGCCAAGCTATATCTTTAATTCTGATAGCTAGATATACATAAGCTTTAGTTGAATAGTTAGATATTGAGCCTTTAGATGCTTTGGCTATAACTTTGTAGGTATTGGTTCTTGGGACGATTCTGACCCAGATGAAAGAACTTTACGTGAAATACGCTCAAACTACCGAGAACAAAAACATATAGAAGAGCTAAAGATCAAAGAAGGTAAGTTTAGTAGGTGTTGAATTGTCCATTTGTTAAATTGTCTATCTGTCTGTCTAAATGTCTTGTAAGCCCAACTCCTTCTTAATGGATTAACCAATACTGATGAAAGGTTACACAGTTACAGTATCTAACCTGACAATGTGCATGGAAGAGGATAATCTCAGGCCATATTATTTCAAGGAAATAATTTGTATTGCAGGACGGTATCCTTTTGTGCTTTGACTTGCGTTTTAGCTGATATAGTAAAAGTCTTGTGGAATCAGGGTTATTTGTGGGCATTTAAGCTTTTCACGATTTTCTTTTAAAAACTCATATAAGTCTATGCAAAAATTCCTGCTCTTATGTTATGGCTGGTAAAAATGAGTACGTCCAGTAGATATTAGAAATTTCACTATAGGCTAAGAAAAAAAATAGATATTCAGACCAGTAAAAGTTGTTTGTCTTTCGAAGTAGATAAAAGATACCTTTTTTTTCCCACTTTAAGTTTTGTATTCCAAACTGATATACATGTACACATCTTATGATTTTGTGCTTGATATAAATGGGTGAACTCAGATTATACAATAAAAATCACTTCCTCTTTTTTCTTGGTTTCAAGCGTTCTACTTTCATACCTTATTTTGGGATATTTTGGCCTTGTTTAATAATTAGCCTAAATAGCCACCTCTATGAAAAGGGGAATATTAAACACACCAAAATTTCACTGCGACGAAAAATCCCAAGGTATGTTTATAACAGGCATCAGAGCAGACTGTTGTATTTATTATTTCGCCACATAACGACAAGTGGTGAAAATTAAACTGGCCAAAATTAAACATCCATCTGAGCCAAAGTGGCGAAAATATGACGACACCAAAATATCCCAAAATATGGTATGTCCATCATAAGATTTTATCATAACATGTTTATTGCAATCTTATGTGTTGTTTTGTTTTTAAATTTTAGATCCTTCTACCGAAGGTATACCTGTACTATTATAGCATGCTTTTGTTTCTTACATTTTGCTTTTTAGTTTGATTCTGTGCAAAAGTTAATATTAGGTTAACTGTCCTGTAACTTTGATATTTGCTGTGGTATTTGTGCTTTTATTGACCACAAATGTTTATAATGGCGACTAACGCTAGTCATATAAACCAGCATTATACTGTTGCAAATTCCAATATGACATGACATTTACCTCTATTATACAATTCTCACGTCGTATAATTTGTCAACTTTGGTATTTCATGAGTCAAGACTTTGGGATTGGTTTCATATAATTTTTCAAAAGTACTATGTTTTATAGTCACAATTTACGTCGCAACGTTTAATCTGAAAAGAAAAGACATTACAAATTAAGTGTGGAAGAATAAAGTATTACATGTATACATAGTTAAAGGACTTATGAGCTTTCCAATACATGTAAGATATAAGTATGTTCTTCATCATTTGAGTGTTAACATTGTTTGGAGTTTCTTTTAGTACAGTTAATGTTATTTATTGAGATTTGTTGATTAACTGTTCAGTATGCACTATGCAAACACTGATATTATGTGATGCATTTATAATAAATAATTTAAGATTAGTTAGTTTTAAAATCCTGTATAATTAAGTTACCCTTGTTTATCTGTAATTAATGAAAATTGAATCATTTCCTCATTGCAAAGAACTTGTAAATTAATAACAACTTTTAAAAGTTGAATCTGTCTGGCATTTGACTTTGTATATTTTATGTTAGAATTCTGTTAAAAATGAAGAAAAATCAGGTACCTGTAATGTGAAGAAATAGTCTCACACATGAATTTATCAAGTTTAGAATAAAAGATCTTGAACACCCGTTTTGTTTTCCAAGAGTATTTTGTGTCTATAACAGTTAATCCTTTTGCACGTTTATGTATAGAAATAAAAATATATCACATGTACTGTAGCTAGTATTATTATCAACAATCTATGAAATGTAGAAATGTATTGACTATTATAGTAAATCATTCAGTGAATAAACTTATTTCAGTCCAGAGCATTTGTCCGCTCAAGAACTTCCATAGTTTTCATTGTATAATCATCAAACTTTGTGAAAATGTTTGTTGGCAAAATATCTCGGCTAAGTTAGATAACCAGCCAGATTCCATCAAGTACTTTGGAGTTATGGCCCTTGAATTTGCCAAAATAAACCTTGTCCGCTCTGTAACTCGAATATTTTTCAATGGATCGTCATTAAACTTTATGATATTATTTATTGGCATCATCTCTTGGCCAAGTTGAATATAACCAGCCAGATCCCATGAAGGACTTTGGAGTTATGGCCCTTGAATTAGCCAAAATTGCCAAAATTAATATTTTCTGCTCTGCAACCCAAATGTTTTTTGTTGGATTATCATCAAACTTGGTAACAATGTTTGAAAACGAGCCACATTGCTAGAAGTGCTTATTATGGCCCTTGATTTATCCAAAAGCTTGTCCTTTAGAAATCATATTTATTGGATCATTATCAAGCTTTATGACAATGTTTTTGGGTATAATATCTTGCCCAAGTTGGTTAACCAACTAATCGCCTCAAGCATACAGATTATTCAGATTGACATTAGACATTTAGTTTCTTACTATATGCCAATTTCACTTGTGTACTACTATATGGGCGTATTTTGTGACATATGGACACTCTTGTTGTTGCTTGGTTTATCGGCTGAAGTGTTTAGATTGAGTATTTTGTTTAAACATTTAGGATTGTTAAAATGAATTGCACAGACCAACAATTTAAATATTAGTTTATTTAAAATTTGCATGATGGACTGGTTTATGATTTGGTTTAAGAGAGTTTCCACCAAACAATGTGTAAATGACAAAAACATTATACCACCTATTAACAGGCATGTAGAAACAAGTTCACATTATTTTGATAGTATTTAAATGTTGTGGTTTTTGTTTGTTTTGTTTCCCAGCTGAGCAATCTTTGGCGGATGAACCTTTAACAGCCAGATCAGAGACCACACAACGCAGCTGGAGATTTGGGAGGAAAAAGAAAAACAACAAACAAGAAAAGGTAGATTTTATTTTCATCTGTATACTATTACAACATATATCAATGGTTGAATAGAAAACAATTCCAACAGCTTACTTATTTCATATATAGTTAGAAAACAGTTTTCAGTTTAACTCTCAATATTTAATTCAATGAGGAGGATTTGTATAAGTTGTTAAAATTTGTTCCGTAATCCTTGCAAGAAGTTTATTTCCATTGTTGTCCCTATATTTCTAGGCTACTGAAAACATTTGCAGTCTAATATGTCAGCCAAAAAGAAAATTAAAAAAATATCTGCAGGCCCGTGTTTTGCTTGTTAATGATGCACTTGCAGTAAGATGCTTTCCATTGGAGAAGCATAAAAATGATTCTGATGTTGTTAAGACATGACAAAGAACAAAGACTCTATAATTTAGAACCATTCACCAATGAGTCACTCGCAACTATGGGTAGCAACTTTTATTCTCAGCTAAGTCGTGCATTAGTTATTCAAAGAAGGTAGTAAGCTAGATAAGGTAAATTAATATTGAGAGTCTGTTATGTTTGGATTTTTAAAGTTGCCTAAAACATCACATACTGTAGGCTTTGCTATTAAATGTTTCACACTAAATGTCAGAAAACGGGTTGGGGGTGTTTTTAAATACTTAAATTTCAAGGCCCAATGAACCCTTGGCTTTTGCTTAATACCTGGACCCCAATTTCCATCCATGCATATTACACATTCATATAGATAGCATCATTTGCAACAAAAGGTTTACTACTTTTTATGAGCCTTTAGGATTATGTCCTTGAATGAGTAAAAGAAACAAATGCAAGTTTTGCTATCATCATTAAGGAGCTACTAGTATATGAATTAAAGTGACATATCAAACGGTTTGAAAGCCACATAGGATTTCAAAAATTTGTTGGAATGATAATGACAAATGATTTTAAACATTTCCTCAAAGGACACTGACATTTTGTGATTTGAAACAACCTTGTACAAGCTAGATTTGTATGAAGACTAAAGATAACTTTGTGTATCTGGAGTTGTGAAAGCAAAACAGTGTAAGTACTGTTCAATAAAGAAACAGATATAATCATTTTGCTTTTACACCTTGTTCTGTTCTTTGTGTCTACTCCCAAAGTTTCAATATATATGTAAATGCAACATAAAACTTACAGGGTACACCATTGTCCACTCCAAGAGGTCAGTCTCAGCAACAACAACAACATCAGCAGCAGAATCAGAGTGCTAGGAACCCCGGCCCACCTGACCAATCAGCCGTGTATGCCAAAGTTCAAAAGACTCCTCAACAACAACTACAACAGGGGCCACAACTACAACAGGGGCCACAACAACAGGGGCCACCACAACAACAAGCACCAAGGTTCCAGGAACAAGCTGGGTACTCCATTTATGACAGGGTAGACAACTCAAGGGTTCAGGAGCAAGGAGCACATAACCCAGCAATGACTAGGAATATGTTGCCAAGAGAAGAGCTAACTTCTCCGACTATGATAGAAGTTTATGAACCAGGGTAGGTTTAGTGTGAAACTTTAAAATACAAAACTAATCTTTTTGATCTCTCCACCTTTTGTCTCATGCGGTAAAGGTCTCCCTATAATAACAAGACCAAAATTCTGTTGATTGACAAACCAAACAGATGAGCCCAAAGACACTATGACCTTGACAATAATAATAATCTTATCTTCTTAACAGGAGAGCCAAAAATGGAGAAAAAAGTCATCACACAGTTTGTATCCTTCTCCTCTTATTTGTTTCATTTCCCTCGAGACACATAGGTCACCTCAAACATTCGTAATGACCTCAACAACTCTTATCTTACAACTCCACCGTGATGTGATGCTACAGAATTGAAAATTCGATCAATTTTTTTTTTTTTAAAGAATACTCATTCATCATTTTGTAAGGGGGTTAGTTATTTTTTTAATTTATTTTTTGGCAGCTTAACATTTAAATTACCAGTAATGTTCATGGCTATGTTGTTTTAGGATCTACATATGTATAGTCTGTCAAGGATCAGGTGAAAAATTCGTATTATCGACAGAAGGGTTGTCAAAACATCTCATTGCCGTACCGCTACTTTTATTTCACTTTGTCGAATATTTGAAATATATATATATTGAAAGCTATATTCCATATTTCACGTTTTCCCTGTGAATAATTATTGTTTGCCAACACCATTTTATCTAGGTCGACTTTACATATAGGTGCTCTTGAAAACATGTTTCAGAGAGAAATATTATACTTTGTGTCTGTGAAACTGAATGAATAAATAATGTTCACTGTTTTAAACTTTCAGGTATTCCACGACTGCTGCTGTACAAGCTCAGAGACAGATATATGCTGACCCAAGTATTTACTCCATAGCACAAGCTCCACACCCAACGTTTGACAAGGTGGAAGAGTATTTTGAAGAGCCAAAGAAACTCATTGACTATGACGAAGATAAGGGGAAGTAAGTAGAAAAATACAACAGTTATCTGCCCAAAGTTTTTTTTAAATTTCTAAATTCATGTTTGCTTTTTTACATGAAGTATTTTAACTACACAGGTGAATCGTTTGATTATGTTTTCTAAAGGGGTGAGTGTAAAATGGCTCAATAACTTATTTATTCAAATAGCTATTTGAACTCGTTTACCTTCACCCCTAGCTATATGCAAGTTTTTTTTTATTTGGATTTCCATTTATTCATGATAATTCAAGACATTTAACCTCATTTCTATGGCTTTAAATTGATTGGCTACCTAAATTAATCCATGAATAACTTGTGTTACAGAAAATTCTTAAGTCACATGAGAAGTTTTGGGGGACAGTGTAGACCGGCATGAACCCAAAGCAGAAGTAAATATTAAAAGTTTCACACATATCTCTCTCCTCGCAGGTCGGTGTTTTTCTTTGGTCATGGGAATCTGAGATATTTTGAAATCAACGAAGAATACGCAGAGGCTGTTCTACCTGGTATTGCAGACAAGTAAGAAATTGTGCTCTTTTTACTTGTATTGTTTTGAAACTATAGTGAACAAAGGTAATGACCAATTTTCTTTTATTTCAATTTAAATCTATAGTATTTCAAAGTTGTTTTATGTCTGATTTTCTTTACCAATCAATTCTATATTATTTTAAAATTGTGTTATGTCTGATTTTCGTTACCAATCAATTCTATATTTATTTAAAGTGGTTTTATGTCTGATTTTCTTTACCAATCAATTCTATATTATATTAAAGTGGTTTTATGTCTGATTTTCTTTTACCAATCAATTCTATATTATTTAAAAATTGTTTTATGTCTGATTTTCTTTTACCAATCAATTCTACATTATTTCAAAGTTGTTTTATGTCTGATTTTCTTTACCAATCAATTTTATATTATTTCAAAGTTGTTTTATGTCTGATTTTCTTTACCGACCAATTCTATATTATTTCAAAGTTGTTTTATGTCTGATTTCCTTTACCAATCAATTCTACATTATTTTGTTGTATGTACCTAGATGGTAAATAACTCACTGATGGTGTCAGAAATTCCAAGTTACTCTTCTTCAATAAGAACTAGCTAACTTTTGAAATGAATTCTTTTTATGAACAGTTGCTAATTTCTCGACTTTCTTGGGAAAAATTATGGAAATACAAACCTTGTAAATATAAACGCACTCAAAAGTTTACAATACATGTACTTTTAATGATAGGCATTTCTTTCTTTTGCCCCTTGAGAAAAGGATTACACAAATTAGAAGAAAAAAAATAGATGAGCCACAGAATTTCTCAGATCGACAATTTTGTCCACTTGTTTAATATATATTTTTTATTGTTGCAGAGTTGACCGTTTAATGCAGAGAATTTGGCAGGAGGTGTTTGCGGTGATCAGAATCATTCTCAGCGTTGTCATCTTCTTCGTCGTAGAACTCTTCAAATTCCTCGCAAAACACATATTTCAGCCCCTAGTGATTGCCATTTTCATGTCATTCGGAGACTATGTGATTAAACCGTTACTCTCAGTGTTCTTTAATGGATTCGTCCAACCGGTGAGCATCTTCATGTGGAATGTGTTCACAGGAATGAGACATATGTTTAATCCGATTGGTGAAATTTTACGTCGAGTGTTTGAACAGGTGGCCATGTTGTTTAGGTCTATACGTCTCTTTGAGGTAACGTACGTGTCCCGTGGAAATGAAACTGCTGAGGGGAGAAGGATACTGACTGTGTGATGATTTTTTCCCTCCATTTTTAGCTCTCTTGTTAGGAAGGTATGATAAAGATGTTGTCTTGGCCAAAGAATCGTCTGGCTTATTTGTTTGTGTTGCCAATTAACAGAATTTTTGTTTTGGCTTTTTAAGGGGACTTTCTGACTCAACTAGATTTATGTACTAACAGGTTTTGGAATGCTTGGAAATTATAAGCATTTGTAAACAAGTTGGAATCTTCTAAATATTCATACACAATTTTTTGGACAAGACATATTCAATAACAATAGCCAACTTGAAACTCTGACCTTGACCTTCAGATGACCTTGTTGACCACCAAGTGTTGGAATCAGCTTGCTCTCTATTGTGAAGAGTTTAACATTACAATTAAATTCAAGGGTTGTACATGAAAGGGTTTTAAGTGCTATTGAAATAAAGAAGCAGATATAACCTTATGCATCTACCCATGGATTTGTAAAGATCTGGAAATCTAACTGTAACTTTAATTTATTAATTAAAAGTGTACCAACGTTGTGGTTGTGATAATCATAGTGTTGTGATATAAATTGTTGTGATATTGTCTATCTCTACTAACAAGGAGGAGGTGTTAGCATAAGATAGAGAATGTTAGATTATTAGTAGTTTAATCAGAGTTTATAAAAGGGCTGCTTGGTACAGTGGTTTGCATTAGAGATATAATCAATGGATTGTCAGTCAGGCATGGGTTTGAACTCTTGTCAAAGTCCCTATTGTTTCTCAGTACTTGTTGGTTCCAGGAACAGATAAGAGTGTAACAAACAGATCGGCTTTTGTCACAATCAAACTAAAATGAATTAGTATGAAGCAAAAAAAAAGTTTTTTGGTGTCCACAGACTTTTTTCTACTATTCATGGATTGAGAAGGCACCGATTAATAAATAGACACAGTTTGTACAAGACAAAATAACACAGGTAGATAGTATCATGTGTACTAGGAGAATATCTTTTATATGAGCTGTTATGTCTATGCATTTGTAACAATTGCTAAATACTGTATACATGTACAATGTTTAGTAAATTTGGCTTTTTATATAAATAAGTAACAAACGTGATATACTTGTAAAGAATGGTAAAACAAAGAAACTGTGATAACGCTCCATTATGTTCTTTGCAAGCCATAGTTTACGTGATTGTCAGTGAGCCAAGAAAAATTAATGTAAAACAACCCCCCTGAAATGATGTAAGACCCCCTCCCCCCATAAGACCCCCTCCCCCTAG
>ENA-OREC01001015-OREC01001015.1-marine-metagenome-genome-assembly--contig:-NODE-1015-length-13148-cov-12.448397_pt1 | contig 13148 bp, 6 predicted proteins | sample MGYA00248626_ERZ508543 | MGnify/ENA primary metagenome ERZ508543 (study PRJEB26211, sample SAMN05518279) | marine metagenome | isolation source: Puget Sound, Washington, USA | host: Bankia setacea... | reverse complement strand
ATATTTATACTACCAGCAGATTGTTTTGTTCAGTTCATATTTATACTTGATTGTTTTGTTCAGTTCATATTTATACTACCAGCAGATTGTTTTGTTCAGTTCATATTTATACTTGATTGTTTTGTTCAGTTCATATTTATACTACCAGCAGATTGTTTTGTTCAGTTCATATTTATACTGGGTTCTTTTGTTCAGTTCATATCTATACTTGATTGTTTTGTTCAGTTCATATTTATACTTGATTGTTTTGTTCAGTTCATATTTATACTGGGTTCTTTTGTTCAGTTCTAATTTATACTACCAGCAGATTGTTTTGTTCAGTTCATATTTATACTGGATTCTTTTGTTCAGTTCATATTTATACTGGGTTCTTTTGTGCAGTTCTTATTTATACTTCCAGCAGATTGTTTTGTTCAGTTCATATCTATACTGGATTCTTTTGTTCAGTTCTTATTTATACTATCAGCAGATTGTTTTGTTCAGTTGATATGTTTGTTTGACTGTTCTAGACAAATTTTGAAGTGCTTGAGCATGACCAGGGGTAAAACATACACATTCTGAGTACTTTTGAATAAAGAAATAGATAAAACCCTTTCACCTTCATCCCTCCATGAGGTCTCACACAACTTACACTTCACTAATGCAGCCTGATCATTCAAAGGTAGATCCATGAATCTGGGAATCATTTTAGCAAACTTTACAAACGCCATGATCACAAGTTCGAGATGTTTGACAATGACTTCCATCTTTGCAGTGCGATCTTCGTGACACTCCTGGACAGCTCTTGCAATCTCCTCCTTCTTTACCTTCTTCAATGCCTCTTTAACTTTCTTTTTTGTTTCATAAATCTCCTAAAAATATAGAAGAAAAATCATATTATATTTATAGGGACCTTTTTATAGGGATATTTATAGGGAAAGTTTAACATTTTTGTTGATGACAATGTTATTTTAAACATTCTGGTGTTCTAATGTCACCTTGCCTCTTTAACTTCTTTTGGTGTTTAATAAACACTTGTTCTTGAACTCATTTGACAAGACTGTAACGAATATGCTATAAATGTGAACTCGGTCTGTGTTTTATAGTCAGTAGAAGTAGCGTCCCCTTTTATAGAGTTGGCCATATATGTGGGTAAAGGTAAATAGGCAACGTTGAATATCAGGATTTCTCGATTGGTTAGTGTTCATTTTAATAGCCTTTCTGGTATAAAAGCTAGCTGCATTTATTGTTTAACTGGTGTATATTGTTCTCATGTATTGACTAAATGCTGTCAAGCAGTTTTAATGTAAGTGGTTGATAAAGTGAAACCCCTTGATATAATATGATTGTTTACGATGATGGATCGTTCCAAGTATTATGGACTATCTCAGTGGTCATGTGGTTTGGGGTATATAAGCTGGAGCCCGCTTTATTTGAAACTCACTCTATCGCATCGACACTTGCATTTGAAACTTTCTTTGGACTTAGTTGCAATTATTAATTAATTTCTAGCTCAGGTAGACTACCGTTACAGCGCTACCTGAGCAGTGGCATAGCAAGCAAGTGTAATGCGGGTAGTTAGGTGGTGTACCACGCTCTTCGGAGATCGGACTAACCACAGTTACATGTGTCTTGTGTTGCTTCCCTACTACCTTGCATAGCCGGTATATAGTGCTGTTTGAAGTTATTAGTTACTTGTTCATAGCTCATTTGTATTCAGTGATTCATTTGTTCTTAATACCATCAATTGTCATTAGTCTACAATCAAACTAGCAGTTATCTAATAGAACCATTAAAGGAGATGGGAGAGTGCGAGGTTGGCTGGCCATACATCGATTTAAGCCCCCACTTGCCATCAGACCTTCGGCCTTTTGGTGAGTGTCCGTTCGAAGGCGGAACCTCTTCTTTCCCCTTTGCTGTAGTAAATCTGTACATATCGTTATAGTCGGTGTTGGGAAGGCTTCTGTGCCACTGTTCATCTAAGTTAATTCACTGCTGATTGCACTGGCCACACACATAAGGCCAGTCCGAGTGCATTATTAAAAAGTGGTGGCCGGGTCCTTTTACCGCTTGAGGACGGCCACACACATTCCATATGTAGAGAATTTCCAAAAACGCTACAAGCATTCTTATGAAATTACAAATCATGTAAGATCAGGGACTTGTTCATATTGATTTATTATAATGCTAACCAAAACAAATTCCTGTCCTCTATTCTACATTCATAATTAAACATTGCTCTCAAATTGAAAACACCTACCACATATTCCTTGATTTTTTCTTTATGTGAGCCAGAATCTAAGACTTCGTGCCACAGACAAAATGTTGCCTTGTGCGCTGAGTAGATGGTATACAGTAACTCTTTATTCTCTATACACATGCCTTTATCAGATATGCCACGAGGGGAGAGTTCACTTTTCAAACCGGGGATGTACATGTCTGTATGAACTGGATCTCCTTTGAGCTGTTTTACTTCTACAATGTCCTGGGTACGTTTCTCATGAGTGTATCTACCAGTTTTGATGGCTGAAAGAGATGTTGAAACTTTACATATGTTTCAGTTTTAACTACATTTATAATTAAGACCACATACAACAGAGTTGAATATGTAATAGTTAAAGTACATTCATCAGTGCGCAAGGAGAGCCTGTGGCATCTTAATGGTGATACACCGGTATATTGGCTGTCTTCATGAAATAGAAATTCAATTTTTCAAACAATACGGCTATCTGATTGGGCAAAAAAAGAGATTGACACTAATGAATAGTTATAGCTTTTCACCCGACTGCATATCTAGGGCTGAATGCGTTAAAGGGTTCTTTCTCTTTATATGTTCAATAGCACTTAGAGTCCTTTAAGCTTTCTACCACTAATATGTACAAACTTTGATAGATTTGGAACACTTTGGTGACTGTTAACACACAAGCAGGCAATGATCTTGATTCTCTGTACTTGTGATTACTACATTTGTATATCCATGGAAACGGGCTGCCAACAGCAGACGTCTATCCATTCAGGACACTCACCTTCTTTTGACATTCCTATGGCTAAACATTTCTTATATCTACACAGGGTACAGTTGTTTCTGCGTCCTTTTTGTATAGTGCAGTCCCTGTTACCAGAACACTTATACTCTATCACATCCTTCTTCAAACTGCGCCTAAAGAAACCCTGCAGAAGTAACAGAGGAGAATGGTAGTAACTTATCTAACAATTATACACCAAAAATAATACTTGTCAGAAGTGAATTTCACAGAGTTAAAGAATGGTTTAATGCTTCAGCAATTTTTTTTGGGTGAAAAATTTGGAAATTGTCTTTTTTCAAATAGCTTTACCAATTTGAAGAAATCGAACATTGTAACTTTCTCACCCTTACATTTCAAGCATTTAATAGAAGCAAACAAAAACAAAAACAATTTGATGAGCATGAACAACGGCAAACCTAATAGTTTAAAATGTTGAAACATACCCGGTAAAGCAATTTTGGATTTGTTTTATTATAACGCCATAGTAAACATTTTTACAAGGAAGAGCATTCATTTTGTACTTACATACAGTAGAACTAAATTAGAAATGATATCACCGTTGGGTTCATGGAAACACAGAACTTTATCTGGTGTTCTTTCAAATGAAGTGAGTTTAAATCAAACAATTTAAATGTCACTTTACAGGTGTTGTTTTTACTATTGTAACGGCCTTTCATTGTGTTTGGTGTTCAGATTTAACAAGGGGAATAACTCTAACACTAATCTGTCATGCACGTGTATTGTACTTTGATCAGAATAAATATTGATTGTACTTATTGATCGGTGAGAGCTTTATGTAGAAATAAAATCTACAACTGTAAAGATATCTTCTTTTAATTGTTGCAGATTGTATATAGAACAAGTGTTGAATAAACGTGGGTTTGCTATTTTTTACTAGTTCTATTTATATCGCCAGTCACCATTGATTTACATATACAAATATTACACAAACGCCTGTAGAAGAGATTACAATACTAGCAGTGTACTTTTACCAATAAATTCTTCTGAATGACATTTTGGTAAAGTTTAAGCTAGCGGTCAGTGTGTCCATTTTTCACTTTAGATTGGCCTTGACTGTTATCTTACTTGGATCACTTTTACAGTAAGTGATCGTGTCCTAGTTTGACAACATGTATGTCACATACAATAACTGACCTCGTGAAGTTTAATAGTTTAGATTAATACTCAACAATTGCGTCTTTATGGTTTTTGATTTTAATAATTATACAAGGTGAAGTATATGTAGAGAGATAAAAAGACTTTGAAGACTGGTTTAGTTCTCCTGATTGGTTTGTCTGGCATTCAATGGGTACAAGGACTTATTTTGTGCACATAGTGAAATGATATTTGTTGTAATATAAACCATTAGCAGTAAAGGTTAAAACAAAATTAATACTCAGATAATAAAGCTTGAGCTCTACGTATTAAGAAATAGATTGACCATGTTCAGTATGACAGTGCCTATATACATACATGTACATACAACTATTACAGTAATATTATATGCCAAATCATTTTAAAACGAAAAAAATGGTGGAAACTTATTGGCTTTAGAACAGGATTCTTGCCTTTTCAAGTTATCAAAGTAAAACTAAATCATGCAATCAAGTATACCTGACCCCCACTATTTCTACAATGTATGTCGAACTGTAAAAGTAGTTTGGGTCCAAAAATAATAAATTGTTTTGTTTGTTTGAAACCATGTTGACCATTTGAATAGGCTAGACAACTGTTCTAAAGCCATCGGGCTAATTCAGAGAAATATCCTTAGAGTGTATCACTATCTCTGAAAGAGGGTTATACAAAAGGTACCACTCCATGACATAGTGTCCTTAAACGGTGGTATTTGTGTGTGTGACATTTCACTATATATAGTTGTTGTGTTGAGTGCATGTACCAGTTATGCACACAAGTTCAATATCTAGCTTGGCTTGAGACTGAATTCCAGCTTAGAGTATTTAAATAACAATGTCAGAGAATGATATGTCATACATGAGAGGCTAGCACTAGTGATAAATACATAACAGTCGTAGCCTACATAAGAGTCCATGTTCACGCAATTTTTCCATTACACATGTGCATAAAATAAAGCAATATTAACGTTGGAATCTACGACCATTGCAACAATGACTAACAAAGACTTGTTTAATTCACTTGGGAAATATTGTTCATGATGTGATTCTCCAAAAGCTATTATTTAAAGGCTTTCTATTTCAGGAAACATAATGAGCCGACACTTTTAAATACACTAACGTTACTGGTGAATTGGAAAATAGTCATGTTAGATCACTACATTGTATTAGTTATAGCCTTTCTGTACATGAAATTCCTAACTTAGGCGCAATTTTAATGCATGATTAAATACCTGAATTCCTAGTGAAATCTAACAGAACTTTATTTTTCAGATACTTTGTTCTTATTGTATTAAATGCTTTTATAACTATTTCGATATTTACTGCTATTTAGATTCAAAACTATTGCTTAACTTAAGATTTTGAGTAAATGTAAGACTAGTGCTCTAGTAAAACGATATCCAGTTCATTATGTCAGAGTGACATGTCCTTGCGAATTAACTATTGTGAAAGATTTCAATGCAATAAGCTGGAGTTGCATTGAAGAATAGAAGCTTGATACCCACCTCACCAACCCGCCCACACACACACAACCAATAATGTTCTAAATACTAAACTATTAAGTTAGCTTATTATATTTTCGTATTTTACTATTTACTTAAAACAAACATTTATAGCATAATCAGTGGCAACTATAGTCTATAACCTCAAAATATAGTATCAACACACATTACTATGGAAACGCATTGACTTGTTAGAGTATGAATATTGGGATTTCAACTTTCATTTGTTATTAATTTATTTCAATTTGGTTGTGAAAGAAGCCATGCTGATTATTTATATCAAGCTCGAATCCACCTGAAACCAACCAGTACTGAGCAATAATGGTAAAGGTTCTTGTTCACGAAAAAAATTGGAAGAATTTGATACAGATAGGTTCAAACTCCCACCTGATAGGCATCCACTGATGGCAGGTCATCAGTTTTCATTACTTTAAAGAGGAAAGTAATTTTTTTGCTTGGCTAACGCTGCAAATATAAAACTGTTTCCTTTAAAATATGTCTTAAAATGTCCCAAAAATGCAGCAGTGGCGATATAGGATAGAACATTTTTTCGAGGAGGCATGTCCCCGGTCCCCCCTAGAACAATAGTGTCTACACATTGATTTATCCCTAGCTACGCCCCTGATAAATAAGCTCAATATTAACAAGTGCTTCTTTGCATAGGTCAGTCAATTGACCTTTTAACTTGAGAGTTTACTCATAACATCACTTATGATCACCGTGACTTGAATATTTCCCAATACAAGAACTTTTCAGATGTCCATATTGGCCTTGGACTTAACAAGAGTTTAACATGTTGTGTTGACATAATTAAACAAACACTGACACAAAAGACAAGCCTATACACATGACTATGAAAATCATCAACGGAGGTTTTAATAATACATGTAATTGTTTGAAAACATACCCAACAAATAAAAACTCTCATTCATGTCCTTCAGCCACTTTGCTTTCAACTTTGATTGTAAAAAGTCCTAAACTTATGTGACTCTCGTTTGTTTTCTTTTTAGATTTTGTCAAGTGTTAGTTTTATATAGCTTTTCTAGAGGCATGCCCTATTCAAGGTCTATCATAGCCAGGTCAATCTTTGTATAGCTCAGCTGATCATAATTAAGACCACGCATCCTCAGGACCGACAAAGTGTGGTCTTTATAGCAAGAGGTTTCTAATTGTGAGATGCAAGTACAATGAAATGAGATAAAAAATTAAAAAAGGTGGTCTTAATAGCGTACCTTGACTGTTTATAAGATTTCAACATCGCAATGCATACATGTAGGATTTAGACATTACATGAACACTGTGCCTTAAGACAGCCCTGCTAATGTGGTCAAACTACATGTGTCTTGTGATACAACTTAAGTAATGAGATCTACACAACAACAGAAGAACAGTCAAGAGCATCAAATGGTTTTATTAAAAGAATTGAAATCCAGTTTCTTCATGATTTATTAAAGTTGATAGTCCAACTAAGTTTGTGCTTGATAATAAGACCACTGTACAGTGCAACTTCTATAATAAGACCAGTCTATGCGAAAACTATTTTCATACCACAGGACAATCTGACTGATACTTACTAAATTTTGACCTGTCATGGCTAATTTCTACCTGTCCCATCATTGAATATAGAGTAAAAATTGAAAAAAGTTACCTATCATTGTGACAGACAAACCCAAAATTTCTACCAGTCTGAGACAAGTTTTGTCTGACATTGACCTGTTACAGACGAGGTTTCACATAGACTGTAAGACCATCTTAAAGACTTGAAATAGTGATTTTACTAAGGTATATATAAAAATGTACACACTTAAGATAATTGTGTTTAAAAAAATTAATCAATATATATTGTATACCATTGTTCCGAGTGCAGTAAATTTCACATTTCATATGTTACTATTCAGGGCATTAAGTGTTCACAAAATGTGAAATGTACTCTTGTTAGGTATTTAAGAACATGTTATCAATTGTTTGAACAGGTCAGTATTTGGTCATCTAGGCCACGACTGATTATTGGTCCTCCATGTACCACTATCATGCTACTTAGTGGCTTATAGGTGAACATCTAGCTCAGACTTCTTGTCCTAGGTTTTAATTCAATTTTAAATATGGATTAACTAATCTATTTTCCGTAAAACCTACATTTATAACATTTTGATGAGAAACTTTCTTGTTTGTTTGCTTTTGTTAATTTTTACACTAATATTTTAAAACATGAAAACCCTGTCTTCAATGTAGTATAAAAATTACGGGTATGTACATCTTTTAATTGCACAAGTTAAAATAATTTGAGAACGATATGTGAGAAAAAATGGAGGTAAAAAAGGGTATCCAGCTGAGGGTCTGTGAGCACTAAACAGTCATGTGATAAAAAGGTTCTTGCACTGATTCTCGTTAAATATAAACTTTTACAAAACTGGTTCCGAAAAGGTATAAAACTCACAAGTAATCTTGCTTTTGGTCAAGTGTGAAAAAAGTGAGACATTATTTTGTTATTTTTGTGTAAACTTCTGTGACCATTGGCAGAACAAGCTAGATGATAGTTGTCTGTTACTCAACATTAACTCACTTTAAGACAAACTCACTAATTAGACCACCTTGATAAAGAGACAAGTGGTTTTAGAATACCTCAGGTCCTGGGAATATGTTACTGTATCATTGGTGGTCTCTATATCTAAGTTCTGCTGTTTGGACTGCATTGTAATTCTTTAAAGTTAAATACTATGCACATCTGAACACATTTGTTCAATCGTACGATATTGCTTCAGAAGCTTTAAACAACTTTAAAAAGATGCATTACATGTATTAACCGATGCGAACGTCCTTATGTATTAACCGATGCGAACGTCCTTATTAACTGTCTGTTATACGTTCATTCAGTTTCTTTAATATCAAATATGAGTATAATATTACTTTAACATAAACAGTAAACTTGGAATGTCTCAATATACAGACAAGCTTTCATCATTCCCATAACTCATATATTTGGTTGTGCTAGCAGTTTTTTCTTTCTTACCTTGCAAGCTTCACATGTGTTTGCACCATAGTGAAATCCCGAAGCCTGATCCCCACAGACTCGACATGGTGGTAGTAAGTGTCTGGACTTTACTGGAGATCTAGGTCTCGTACCTGCCAAGACTATATTCGCCTCTGTGTCTTGTCCAACACTTGAACTCACAAACTCATTACCAAAACCATTCATTGATGTAAAATGCATTATACCGGCTATGTCATCCGGAGAGCCACTAGCACTGTCTATAGGGGACCTTCCATGCACCATGCTTATACTGCTGTCTGGGCTAGAATTCATGTTAGGGCTGTACTGAAATACTTCAGACTGACAATCCGGGTTACGATCTTGTCCTAAGTTCATCTCTAGTTGATGAAGTATGTTATGACAGGAATGGTCGATCTTTTGTACTTTAACTCTGCTTTCATCACACATCACTGGTTGAGCATTTGAATTTTTCTGAGCAAAAACAGGGTTGGAACCCATAAATCTCTTCCTAATTGATGATATGATGCGACTTGTAAGCTGTTTATCAGATAGATCAGAACTGTAATTGAAGGCAGTCTGCTCTCCATCCCATATATGGTGCGTACTATTTGGTGATTCTACTTCTACTTTGGTCAAATCCATGAATTGTTGAATGTCTGTGGATGGAAGGAAATCTGAGAGAGTTTTGTCTAGGTCTGTATCACCTGTGTCCTCTGGTGTTCCATTGGTACATGTAGATACAGATTCAAACACTTGTTGATCCAAAGCACTGACTTTAAACATATCCATTATATCAGATGTAGCAAACAGCTGGTCAGGCGTATATATCACCGGATTTTCTATGCCAGCCATGTATATCAGGTCCTGGAACAATGAACACAGAACTAGAAAAGGGTCAGTAAAGTACTGTTTACTTTTCTACAATATAATTCGGAAACGGTTTTTCGTTCTAATGCTTGCTATTTTCCTATGCATCAGACCTCCAAACCATTGTAAATGAGCTGATATACACCGGTAACTCATATTTTATTTTATAATTAATGGTTTGCTAAAAAGTTCTTATATTTATGTTTGTATAACTTAAAGATACACCCTAGCTGGCTCTCAAGGAATGAAACCTTTTTGTTAATCACAAAGAATGTAAGAAAGGTAATGTCCTTATAAATGTCGCAGACCCCCCGCCCCCCACTGGCCGGCCCATGCATACGTTTGATTAAAAAAGGTTCCCACTTTATTTAAATCTGCAAAATTGGTACAATTTGTCATTTTAAAGCATGACTTAGTTGTAACTAGTCTTTGTATATACTAAGGAGAAATGATTTACAATTTAACTTCAATAGAGTTAATTATGATATTTTTCTCATATTTTAAAATTTATGATTTGAGCATATTAGTACCTTTAAGATCAGGCCTGTTTAAGTAAGGCGATCATCGTTGATCGCGATATCGATGTATTAACGATTTAGGGCTTCCGATATATCACCGATTCAAAGCTTTGGAGTATCGATACAATTTAGGCCTACACTCACACTTTTATCAGACACTGAAATAGGTTGTGCATTTATTAATGCAGACATTGCGAAAAACGTGACCAGTGAATTTTGATAAGGACTGACTATATTTATGATGGTGTCGGGCCGTCTGACAGGCTGTTTTCGGGTCAATATGTAAAAAAGAATGAAGATTGAATCTTAATCAAGTATGATACGCCGCTTAAAAAGTAAATAATTAACTTATTATTTTGAACAGAAACCCGCGTGTTATCATATTAGAACTTATTATGGCACCGAAGTTAACTAATGTGAAATAGGTTTTCACGCTGCCTGTGAAAAATTGCCCCTATAGGAAATGGCTTAAGTTTAAAAGGTTTAATTATGTCAATCAAAAAGGTGGTGGACATGAAGAATGGATACCATTTGCATCTTTAAAACATAATTATATATATACTCTTTATCTAAAGTTTGAAATCATACGTTCTATTTATAAAGTCTACAGGCGAAAACGTATGCCCGACTTAATCTGTCTGACATTTATGCTCAAACTAATCTTTGTTTATTTTATTGTTTTAATATTTTTTTAAACAGTGATTATCTTGTAAGTTTATCATAAAACTAATGGAGAGTCATTGCTTAGTCACGGACCTATAAATCATACGGTGTATGTATAAACTACATGGTTTATAGGTCCGTGTACATACATAGTGTATTTCCGTTAATAGACAAGTAATAAAAGTTCTGTTTTACAATTATACTGTAGGTTCCCTTGTGTTCTTTGGTTCTTTCGATATATCGCTATATCGTCAATACTGACATAGTTGATGTATTGATACAGAGTGGCCAATTGATGACAGCACTATGTTTAAGATTACAATAGAATGCAATCTCATTGATGCGCAGTTATGCAAAATGAAAATAAAACTTACATCTAGGTAACTCTATTAGTGTTTGTCACACTTGACCTCAATACGGGTGAAACTACAGGTAATGACTGCAATACCTAGCTGTGTAAATGCAACATGTTCGTGTGTCGCGTTAACGCATTAAAACACCACAGAGTAGCACGCAATGCACTGCAGGTCAAAGTAACCTATGTAACATTCTACATGTTATCTGAGGAGGCGTTCAACGTTATACTTTAATACAACTGCAGCTGCAAGGTAAAGTGTACATGTATTATGTTATATGCATGAATAAATGTACACAACATGTATACAATGCTTAAATAACTCACCTGTCCAGCTCAACTTTGATACAAATTGGCATCAACGAATTCACATGCAGTATCGGTGTTCACAATGCAGTTAGCAATCCAGGAGAATGTAGCACAGTGAATGTCACGTGTGTGCAAGAGCTTTCCCATAACAAATGTAAACAATCGGTCAAGTCTTACAAAATCATGTTCTAGAATTTGACATAGAGTTATTTAAAGTTGTCTAGATTACCTCCCTTGAACATAAGTTGTTTAAACCTCTGTCACGGTCTACACGTGACTTGACCTAGCATTGTGAAATGTCATAGGTGACTACAATTTGAGCTCAATATTGACCTTTTACATAAACGAATCAATCAATTATTAAATTCAAATGTACATGCAATAACACATGAACTGTTGAAAGAGCTTAGAGCCAGAAACACGTTCGCTCCCCCAGGAGGAATTTTCGAGACAATGTTTTTTTCTGAAAGCCCAATGTCTGGCGAGTAATTTGGTAGGTTGATTGCAACTTGCGAGGGGGGGGGGGGGCGTTTGTCTGTTATCTAGCTGTAAAGTACGGTACCCTCAAAATAAAAATACTTAAAATATATATTTAAGGTTAAAATGTCATCTTTAGATATTAAATATATTCAGATGTTCTTTAGTGTTACTGTACAGGAAACTGACTAATTAAGAAGAAAAAATAAGATTTGTAAAAAAATATTAATCGTACGTATGTCATAGGCGACATAAAACTACGTTTCTCTAAATAAGTACTATTTGACACAGAAAAGTTTGTTTTACCACAACGTGTATTGTAAGAATGGATAGTCGAAGTGATTTTCAAATACTACAAAGTATAACGATTCCAATGATATATGGATTGTTTGTATTTATCTTTAGAAACTTGATTTTTTTAAACATGATTAGAAAGCTTTTTTTTAATGGACAACTGTACCACAACTTAGATATTGTTCTTATTTGTTCGAATAATAGTGAGATATTATCCAACAAATGGGTATTTTAATCACGTTTATGTTTTAAGCTGCAAGAAAAAGTACTTTGACATCATTGTTATACAATGTTCTTATGTTTAAAGTGCAAAAAATACGTTACCATTGGATTTTTTTATTTTTATAAGAACTGTATATTATCTACAGTTCTAGGCTACAGTAGGCTCCTGGAAAATCAAAAAAGACATTAATTAAATGGTAAATCAGTAGCATAAGAAACATATTCATGTGAAAAGCATGAGTTTTTCCGGATAAAATGTGACTTTTATCAGTTTTATAAGGTCTTTTTTTTAATTAAGCAGTTCATGTCGACGTTGAATATAAATCTTCTAATTTCTATTATTTTGCATTACAGTTATAAAAAAAAAAATTAAGTTGTTGCCAAGGACACTTTAAACAGCCAAATAGTAACTGTGTGTGAATGTTAGCCTTATTTAGTATATATGCTGAGAAAAAAATACGTTACCATTGACGAAAAAACACCACAAAAGTTTTCCTGTGCAACATTGTTATCATATAAAAATAAATATTTTTTATTAAATGTAGGACTAATAAAAATCATGTGAATATTGAATCTTTATATTTAATAGGGTACTTGTATATCTTGTATGGCCAATATGCATAGAATTTGTAATTACATGTCTATTCGCTACACAATTCACAAATGTTATTTTACTAATTTGTTGCACTAATTATCGTACTTTTAAATACATTTTTCACTGTTAAAATGACACTTGTGTTGCATGTCTATATATTCTCTGAAAACTAAAACAAAGTAGTTGAAAGGAAAACTAAAATGCTACAAGGTGTTT
>ENA-OREC01001014-OREC01001014.1-marine-metagenome-genome-assembly--contig:-NODE-1014-length-13149-cov-13.532818_pt1 | contig 13149 bp, 6 predicted proteins | sample MGYA00248626_ERZ508543 | MGnify/ENA primary metagenome ERZ508543 (study PRJEB26211, sample SAMN05518279) | marine metagenome | isolation source: Puget Sound, Washington, USA | host: Bankia setacea... | reverse complement strand
AACAGGGAGCCAAACATATTCATAACGGAACATTCTGATCCCCCATTTGACTATACACTCTTTCAATTCTCAAATGCCTTTTTTTCACACAAACTAACTGTATCTATGTCTGAAAACTACAATAATCACCATCAAGCATGTTTATTTAGTGGCTTTTTGTATAAACTAGAACTGTCTCTGAATATGAAGACGAATCCACCAGCTTTCAGTTTAAACAAAAAATATATATCAAAGAGACATCACTCTTAAACATTAAATCATAACTCAAGAATATACACAACTACACATACTAGGTTTGAAGACTTTAGATCAAGTGTTCTCAAATTATCAATGAGACAAATTTTACTAGGACAGACGATGGGACATGAGTAAACCAATATACACCTGGAGGCATAATAAGATCTACTGTGTATGCACACTAGTCTACAATTACACATACCGGTGCTGACAACTTTGACAGGGGAATGATGACAGTGCAAGACAGTGGCTTACCTTGATGGAGCCCTCTGTGGTGTAGAGTGTCTGTATCGAGATCTTGGCTGATTATTGGACTCATTGCCACCAAATTCACTCATTGATGAATTCTCCTCGAGATCTTCCAGGTATTTTTTCACCTTGGTTACATTATCACGCTGAAAATGATATGCAACGTTAATTAAATGTTGTGAAATCAATTAAACGAGGGCTGTCCCACTAAATTGTAGACTTTGTTTATAAAAGATTTATATGACGTCACATTATAATAATACTTTGCATCTATACAAATCAAGAAAAACTGAAACGGCATTGTTTTATTTAGTGTTGATACAGTATTTTAAATATGGCCGGCGCAAGCCAATAATCTGACATACAAAAATACATGTGAATTTATTTAAATGTTTTGAGCAGACGTTTGCGTCCATTTTCCCGGTAAAAACTCATATCATGTGAATACGATGTCATTTTGATGCCACCATGTTGATTTACAAACATTTTGCAGTATTTTTAAAAAGGGATACACACGGAAGTACACCATCGCAACTCGTGTTAAGCAGAAAATGGCGATGTTAGACGAAGACTCGGCGCACAGATCAGCTATTCAAGTTTGTTTTTTCATCAGGATTGACGCTTTTCGACACGTTTTACCGATTGAAATCCACAGAACGTTACAAGAATTTCTCAAGAGCACTTACATATACGTGGCATGGTAGATGTAGCGACGGTAGTATGGATAATAAATCTCGTGGGCGGCCGAAGTATAAGAACCGCAGAATAGTGAATGTGACTAGCGACGCACTGTACGAGAAGTTGCTGGGATGGCCGATATTAGTAAATATACAACACTAAACATCCTAACATTGGACTTGAGTATGTCACACGTGAACGCTCGTTGAAGTCGATGGAATGTTTGAAACTTTTATTAAACTTATCCTTTACATTAAGGATGAGGTGTGTTGTTTTGTACTAGACGGCTCGTCGCAAACTCATGCACGCGTTGTGGTCCAGACTTGGCTGCTCATATTAAAAACGTAGTATGGCACTAAGACAACACCCCATGTCATACCACTAGGAGTAGGAGCACATTACTAGAAATTGATGTGTTAGGGTTCCAGCGAGCTATCCATTAACCATATCACCATATTAACCAGTTGTGACGTTGGCTGTCACCGCTCCTGTGTACATGGTGTTATTAAATGTTTTGTAGAATCTTTATTTGCTGTTATTTTGTTGTGTAATTTCATGTGTATTTGCACAAGATGTTGAATTAAAAGTCAGCGAAATTTGTAAAAAAATTGTTCATTAGTTTATTAGAAATGATTAAGTGGGACAACCCTGGTAGTTGTAAAACACTACCAGTAATCCAGATGTAAGCTGAAATACTAGTCTAAAATAAACAAACAGTCCACGAAAATTAATGCCTAGAAATGTACATTTAAGAGGTAAATGTGAAAGAACTTTGTTTGGCTTCTATGGTCAATAGCAACATTTCCCTTAAAAGCTTTTTACCTTTCAACAATTGGAGTCAATGGATTAAAGTGCCCTTAAATTGTTTCGTGTAAGGAATCCTTAAAAAAAGGTTACAAATAAATGTATATCCACAAACTCAAATGAATTCGAACTAAGCCAAAGTTTTTCATGATAACAAAGTTGTCTTCTTGAAATCGACAGTCATATTAAAGAGCATCTTTCTGCTTTAGCAACTGAAATGACATATTTCTAATTACTAAAACTTATGCATTGTTGTCTATTTTAAAGATGCATGATAATTTCTAATTTCTTGATTTTCATTAAGTCTGATTATATAGGATAAAATGAACAACGCATACCATAGTAGAAGAGTCTGCTCTAACTAACTCAGGTCTTCTAAATGGTGAAAAAGCACTGGTGGATGGCTTGTTCTCATATCTACGAGAGTTATTGGCCCTTGTATCGAGCGTAGAGTTATTGGCCCTTGAATCGAGTGTAGAGTTATTGGCCCTTGAATGGAGCGTAGAGTTATTGGCCCTTGAATCGAGTGTAGAGTTATCACCACATGCTAGACCACTGTCATTTACTACAATAAAAAAAGCATAAGAAATTCGCTTTATTTTTCATTAGACATTATAGTACATCATGTTAAACTTATTTAGACAGTTTAGGAATCAAGACAACTCCAAAATGAAAAGCCTACTCAGGGGACAAAAATAATCTATTCTCCACCAGTCCTGCTCAATGTAGGGTATGGAAAACATAAGAAAAATGCATTACAGATATCAAATTTTCTATTTGTCCTGCATCAAAAACTACCAGTTTTTTTTTCGAGCTCTTCTACTATTCAAGAAAATGTGCATGTTTTTTCTTTGATAAATCCTGATTCAGTCACAGACCACCTCACAAATAATACATAATAGCACTCTTCCTTGCACCGCAGGTGGCCTTAAAAGTCAAGTTTCCCTATAGAAACAATTATTTACAAAGAAATGTTTGAACTTCAATAGATTATATTGTAATTTTTTTTGTATTAAATTAGGAACCAAACATAAAGTTATAGAAAACAGAGTTATGGATTACATCTGTTAGTTTACAGCATACTTACAAGATTGGTAAAGACGGCCTAGTGTGGTTGTCAGCTCTCTTAGTTCAATAGGAGACAAAGGTATATCGTGTGGGGAACCACCAGTTGTTGTATCAGGTGCCTGGTTCTCCTCGTCACTTTCTGCATTAGTGCTGGAACATGGTGCAGTCAGAGAACCAGCCAGGAAGGAAGTCTGAGACATTGGGGAACCACGTGTTTTCCTCTTCCATCGTAAGTATAACCAGTTAGCTGCAGTAGAATGTATATTATTTGTTATTTAAATGTAAATACATTTGTAACACATTTTCTCAAAAAGAGTATTATTACTGGATACAAATATTGCACAGTAATAACCCAGTACAGAAGTAGCAGTAAATGTAGAAGAGACAGTTATGGTTATGGTATAGGTCGTGTTATGAACCTGATATAAATACAATGTGTTACATTTTCGGTCTGGTATTTTTTCCTGAACCAGATGTAAAATTGACCTAGCAAAACTAAACACAAACTATGCTTATATTTACATTTTTCAGTTTAGACTATATCTATCATTTTGTTTAGATACCTTTGTACAATTCATTAATTTGGAAATGTGCTGCGAGATGGCAAAAGACAGTCAACTCAAAATTGTCCCAAAAGTTATTTTGTTCATTGTCTATTGTGATATTTTACAGAACTCAATTTTACAGTCATAGCCTAAAGACAGGCTTCTTTCATTTGTATGTTTTATATACCTGGACAAACAATGAGTAATATAATAATATGTATATTTAACAATGACACTAGATTAACAGTTTGACGGATGAATGTGAAAGGTTCCTATCTGCTTGTTTATTCAGTTGCATTTAGAACCATTACACTTTCATCCCTAGTTACTATACCTCCACATACAAAGAACAGAAACAGTGAGATGGAGGCAAAGTCTAAACTGTGTCCTGTTTGTATCTCCATGGTAGCATTGAGGGACACCAGTGTAAACAGAGCCACACGGGTAGCTGATGGAGTCTGTAGAAAAGCTGCTGTCAGTGCCGCGAGCAGGAAGTATGATACGTGCAAGGCTCCACATGTCAGAATAGACAACTTATCATCTGGAATCAAACAATCAAATTTACTTCAATATGCTATAAATATGTTATTCAAGTTTGAGGGTAAAAGAGACAGCTGCCGCATCAGCCAGTTGTTAAATTATCTATTCAATAAGGCGGTTTTTAATTCAACCCTAGTGCTGTGAACCGGTATTTATTACTACCAGGACAATTTGACGTCCCGGTAATGAAAGGGTTTATGTGATATAGTTTAAAGAAGTACCTACATCATAATTTGTTTTAAGAAACCAAGAATAAATTTTATAAAAAAAAACAAAACAAAAACATTGACTGAATACCATGACTTTGCACGCTCACAGCAATACAAGATGTTTAACTACAGCAGGTGTGGTGAGAAGACAGCACATACATAACACCAAGTCATAAAAGGTTATATCAGCTAGTAAAATGGACTAAACTTACCAGCCATATGAAGTAGTGTAGAGAACCAGTTAATTCTCTCATCCAGATGTCTCTGCATCATGTTTACAGTGAGCAGTAGATGTGTTACTGTGCCATTGATACGCTGCATGTTCTCATACATACGTCCATAGTGATCTATCATCTCATGGTGATTCTCTAGCAGGTGCTTAGAACTCTCATCTATAATGGCAACAAATAACTTAATAGGTTAACTAGCCGTACTGAAGCATTCCATACCTATTATACGATCTATAGCTGTATTGTTGTGGATTTCGCGTTGTGGATTTCGCTTTGTGGATCTAAACTATCTTTCAATACATTGGAACTAAATGACATCACATATTGCCACTAAAGCATTAAAGATGTGAAAAACACTATATTTTTAATAACGCAAGGGAAATAACTACAAGAAATCAGGTTAATTTCATACAATATAAGAATAACAACTTGTCCAGTAAATTGTGAGTGGCTAAAAATTCCACTACATGTGTTTGTGTAGCATTTTGCAAGTACAGCTGTGTTAAATTTGAGTCCTAATGTCCACAATGTTATGACCTGTGATTCTTTTCATGTTAATATCCGAACACTAACCACTATACCTAGCTTATGAAGAGCATCATGTGATTTTTGTTGTATCTGAGTTAAGTCAGCCACAATCTTCTCATGACTCTCAAACTGTGTATCCTCCTGCTTCCTTAACTGCTGGGTTGCCTCATCTGAAACATGAACACAAGTTATCAACCTTTCATTCATGAGTGGGTTTGTCTGTAAACCACCTACTAACACTTATATACACATGTCTTACTTTCTGACAAATTATCCTAAGGCAAGGTGAAATGATATATATATAGACACAGGATCTGAGTCATTTAAGAAACTTAGCGATCCTTTGAATGATATTAAATGGCAACATGGGTAATATTTTTTTTATCACCAGATGTTAAACTTTTAAAGGTTGTGATTCTAATGTTCAGGTAAAATTCATCATTTCTTTTGTAATTTGCCTACAATAATTTCATATCTTGACAAGCAACACCTACCTCCTGCTATTTCTTTGAGTTTAGAATTTAGAAACATGATTTTGTCATAAATTTCAGCATTCTCATTTGATATAATTGTATTCCAAAACAATAATTGGGTAAATACCTCCAAAAGCAGCTTATCTGTTTAACTGTATATTGACTTTGTTATGACTATGTATATCTTAAATGTTCATCTGTGTTAAATAGAATTTGTTATTTGATAGAGAAAAGAAGGTTAAAGCTAGGTATAACATGACTGTGTTCTAACTCAAATTTAGAAACACAATATCGCATTTGTTGTAAGTCTATTTAAGCGGCCAAGATAGAAACTGTCATCGAATATCATGTCCGTTTAATTGGTCATTGTTAATACAGTGTTCAAGCGCTATCCTAGTACATATTGTTTAATGCAAGGTAGTTGTGCCATTTGTTACAGCAACATTTAACATTAGAACACTTTACCTCATAATTAGACTCACAACCTTTAAGTGAACAGATCAACAGCTGGGCACTCTTTCTATAGACTCACCAAGTTTCTTTTTGATATTCTCTGTCAAATCTGCAAGTTCTTTATTTCCTGTAGCAATCATAGCCTTCTCCTGCCTCAGCTCCAGCATGTTACCATGGATTTGTGTGAGGACAGTATCCTGGGCTGTACGTAGAGTTTGTTGGTTACCTATCAGGTCTTTCTGACTCTCGTAAAGATCTCTCACTGTCTGAGATGTCATCTGATGAAGCTGCTCCTGTCCGTCCTGTGATTAACAAAATTCTTTAAGCTAGTTTACAGTTAAAGCTGTTTTGTGACTGCTGGTTAGAGAAATTTGATCTAAAGAATTATATGATTCCACTATGATCATTGTGTTAACCAGTCGTTCTACAATAACACCAACTTTGAACTAATATATTATGTTATATATTATATTAGAGTATGTTTTCCTATCAACAAGCTATTTTTCCTTTTGATTAGATTCTATTCTGGATATGTTAAAGTGAGTGTTAAAGTGAACTTTCAATATTAGTTGACATTCATCAGAAACCTGTGTACTGACAACGGAAATTGTTCAATTTTGGGGCAATAATTTCCAATACATTGTAAGTGAGTGCCAATGCAGTCTGATAGGTACTTAATTTTAATTCCTAGATCCTTACTTGTAGTTCTTTGAGATACTCCAGCTGTCCATGTGCTGTTGAAACAAGCTGGTTAACTGTAACCTCTGCCATTCGTCTGAACTGCTGTTGCTGTGTGGCATAGCACAATGCACGGGCCCTGTTATTCACAATCTGGTAACTGTTCCATGTTGTAGAGTCCATATCTTTAGTACATGCTGCTAACTCCTAAATTACATGGAGAATGTGTATAACAAAAGCTGAAACACTGTTGAGAAACATGCAAATCATGATCAATATGTTCTATTCTGATAAAACTAATATAACGGAAATTAAAGTGATGGAAAAATTGATCACCTACGTACAGTTGATATACTATCATTAATTATTAATAGCACCAATCTTTACATGTTTCTATATATAGATCTGTAAGACATTATACCATATCATCTGTGCAGGGATAGGTTAGTCTTTGCTCCACAGACGACTGACAGTTCAACAACTGTACAGACAACTTCCCCAGCTCCTCTTCTGATAACTCGCCACATCTCTTCTTTAGCTTGTATACAACCTAGGATAAAGAAAGAAGTGAAAACAGAAATGACCACAAATCAAACTCCTGACCTCACTAGTTTATGGTGGTCAAGGATATTTTGTATTGATCTAACTATTTCATTATTCTCATTGTTACTGTAAAATGCAATGAATGTGGCTGCCAAAAATGGCTGTTCTTTCTGGAAACTGACACTAGATTCCATAAACTTGGTATCGACATCTCTTCAGACCTATCATGGGATACGCACATAAATTGCATTTCTAAAAAGGCAAACAACACACTTGGCTTTCTTACTCTTAGGAGAAACATCAAGATTCACTTCGAATCTCTTAAATCTTCTGCCTACAAAGTTCTTGTTAGTCCTCAGTTAGAGTACTGCTCCACAGTTTGGTGTCCATTAACAGATTCAAATATCTCTAAACTTGAAGCTGTCCAACGTAGCGCTGCCAGATGGGTCAAACATGACTATGGACAGACTTTCAGTGTCACAGAAATGATGCAGTCCCTACATTGGCGTAGGCTTGACCAACGGAGAATAGACAATAAACTCGCTCTTTTGTATAAAATCCCTCATAATCTAATTGCCATCCACATTTCTGACTTTCTAATCCCTAACCCGCTCAACATTATCACCCGTTGTCCTACAGGCTGATAACTGTTATGACTGATTACTAAAGTATTTCATTCTTTCCAAAAGCTGTATTTCACTGGAACAACCTCCCCCTCGAAACTGTGGCCTTGGAACAGTTCAACCAAGCAGTCTGAAAGATTGACCACGTCTCACCATACTTTTACACCTAACGTGTTGTATATTGGTTACAACCCCCACCCCCTAAGGCCTTCTTTATTTTTAGCTTTACTGATATTCCTGCAGCTTGACCTGCATATGTCTAGGTCCCCAACAGTGGTTTGACATTATTGGAAGATAGATAGACTTGTGTGCATTCAGCAGTTTCCAATATTATAAGTATGCTCACTTGGCTTGAGATACAAAATCAACAGTCTGAAAGATGCCAGTTGTTAGGACATGACTGGTTAAAACTGATTTGGTCCAGTAAAGATATTAGAAAGTCCATAAAAGGGCCACTTTGCTCGGACTTGTTGGTAGCCTAATCAGTTGATTCATAAGTTGGCATTTATGAATGCCGTTCGCTAACTCTGTAATACCCCATTAGTTTGTGTTTCAAGCATGTTTTCATAAGATAATGCTTTCAACCAACTTACAATATGATTGCATGAATCGAGTTCCGACAGGTTTTCAATCACATCTTTCAGCTGTAGAAATTTATCGTCTGCCGTTTGCACCTCAAATTTCAATCCTGTGCTGCGGACAACTCGGACACCGTCAGAGTTTGTGTCGGTTTTGTCTCTAAACAGCCAGTCAAAGAGCGTTAAACATTGACACACGTGAAGAACAACAATAAACACAATGATAAATGTTTTCAACGGTGTGCTTAAAGCGTGCATTTTGGAAGAAACTCATGGGAACAGAACATTGCGTATTGTCTATTTTCAAAACATTAACACCGTGAGACTCACTAGTCGTAAATTTAGTGATTGGTAATGTATAAAAAGCAGTCCAGCTATTAGGATTTTTTTTTTAAGTCTCCAGTTACTTCCCCTTTCCATAGTTAACCAGCTGTTTGTACGATGGGATCGTAGTCACAAGTGAATATAGATCTACGTTATCAAAATATTCAAATCAGTTTGCTATTAAAATTTATAAAAGGTTCAACACTTTTCAGAAGCCTATTTAACACTAGTCAATGTCCACTGCTGTATAGACGTACATATCAGAACTTTCATTATATGACAACAAAGAACAAACAAATGAGTATGCTATTTTTTGTTGATTTCTTTTATTTGTTAATATTAAAAATGCACTATAAATGTTTGTCTACATACATGTATATGGTTATAATAACAATCATACATAATCATTTACCAAACACTTTTAATATATCCTAGTAAAAAGACTTGCAATAAAATGTTCTTCTAATTAATCCTTAAGTCATAATCACACATCACAAATATTTGTTCTAACAATGCAGTGATGTTCCCCTATTAAGATCACCCTCTGGACTTTACAACCAAACCAAATGGAAATAAGCTTATTGGGCTTGACTATGGATGGTCTTAGTAAATAAAAAACATATGTCTAATGCTACATGTATAAATAGCCTGAATGTTCTAAATAAGGCCACAACAAACATGCTTTCCTGAACATTTGTTTTTTGTCTTTTGATGCCTGATAAATCAACATCATGGTAATGAATGATCATACTTCATAACGTTTAAAGATGGACTTACATGCTTTTATTATCAGGAAGTTGAACTGTTGAATGATTTTTACAACTTGAGTAGGTTGTGTTGCCCGATATAGGTTTGTTTACAATTACATGTGAGTTGTCTAGTAATGAAACTAACATGTGAATATGCATGTACCAATCCATCAAACTGTTTGGTAAAGAAGTTGAAACATAAATGACATTTACCTGATGTTTAATGAACTTAATTAAGGCTTTTGTAATACATATACGGTGGAACAATTAACAATAGATATAACAGCACTTGTAAGTTAAAACTATAGTCCAGATTCAAAACAATGCACTAGATATAACAGCACTTGTAAGTTAAAACTATAGTCTAGATTCAAAACAATGCACTAGATATAACAGCACTTGTAAGTTAAAACTATAGTCCAGATTCAAAACAATGAACTTAGTTATATTCCACATGTACACGCACCAAACAAAGAGTGATCATAACGTATACAGATATATTTATAATAAAGATTTACCCTTTTAACAAGGCATAGATGGTTTCTTGGATGATGTTAAAATGAGGAGCTCCCAGATACAGTGTGTTTCAATAGTCTCTGAGGTCAATCATAAGGCATATTTACTAACACTATACAAACATTACCATGCTTGCAAGTTTCAACTCTCTACAATGTTTCAAACTAGTTGACAATATACATGTAAACTATGAATACATATTAGTACACACAAACTTTTTAAATGAATACCAAAGAATGTCATCAAGTAAAATCTTTTAGTTTAAACAATCAACAAAACTGACTTAATTAGCTATACCAAATACACATGTAAATTGTACAAAACAATCATCCCTAAGACTCTTTAAGGCAAACAGTGCAGGTAATTTAATACAATCACACAGAAACAGTTTCGCACATAATAAAACAATCTTCAGACCTGATTACATAAGGTGGATTACAAAAAAACATATCTATTGGTTTCACAAACATTGCAAGTCACACTGAGGATATGGCATTCTCGTATATACATATTATATTAAATGTACCTTTAAACAACTTTTAGGGACTCAATAAACTATATAAGGTGAAGAGCAGGGGATTGTTCTATCAATACTCCCAGGTGAACTATTAGTTTCTAGGTAGTGTTTCATATGTTCTACCTTTGGTCTTACTTTATTTGTCATAGTTATTTGAGATTTCAGTCCAAAGACCCTTTAATGAAACTGCCACCATGTATATACAGCGTATTGAGAATGTTCACCACACATGTTAAACAAATGATCAAAGACTGAAACAAATATAAGCTATGTCAGTAATCTTACAAAACAGGTTTACATTTAGTGTTCTTTACAAAGACTCGATTAAAACAAGCATTGCATGATCATATCAATAGTAAAATGTATAATACTTCAAATAACAATATTTCTACAGACCCTTAAGTTTTCCCTGATCAGTTTTCCCTGATCATACAATGTTGTCACAACATAAAGTCTATATACTAAGCTTTGTTAATTGGCAATTTGGTAATTTGGAAATTTAAAAAAAAGCAAATATCGATCATTATTGCATTATATATAGATGTATATCTTTAGAAATTTTGTGTAAAACTAAACATGTTCACAATTGTTACATTTATAATACAAGTACCTGTAAGTGTTGGTGTTAACTGTAACTTATAAATCAATCAATCAAGCACTTTCACAATCGGCGAACAAATGTACAATCTAATAGTATTTGTAATATACTGCTTCACAGAACTCTGGTTTAACACAGAACTCTGGTAAACACAGAACTCGGGTAAACACAGAACTCTGGTAAACATAGAACTCGGGTAAACACAGAACTCTGGTAAACACAGAAAATACATATAACTTATTTCTATAAAACATGGAAGTGGCTATACCATAAATATCCATATTCCTTCAAAATGCACCAAATAATGAAAATACTGTTACAAACTTTGCGTAAAACCAGACACCTGTTCAAACAACTCTGCTATCAACAAACTTTTTATCAATCACATGAAATTTGCAATATCTGTTCATTAGTCCTACAGTAACTTGTTTTATAATAATAATCAACACTCAAATTGATAATAAAGATTCAAATCTGGATATTCAATATTTGAGACACAAAATTCTACCTTACTTTTATAACTACAAATGTTAAATGATGAAAATGCTTTTATCCAAGTATGCTTCCCTTTATGTACATACAGTCAAGGTAGAAAACGTTTTCACAACATAAATATATATATACATGTTTTTTTGTTTTAAGTAAAAGATGACTTTGTAAATTAAGTTATAGGTATGCTATGAAAACAGCAAAATACCAGAACTAAGTCATGTGATTTACAATTAACACACACCAAATACTCTTGTCATCAAGTCAATTAAAACAGCCTAATACATGTATACAGGAAATATGGCGTTTTTGATCATCTTTTCACATGACCGTAAATAACCAAGCTTCTGAAAAATCTAAGCTTCTGGGGTAAAAATCTGTTTAAGGTGATGGCATACATTTAAATCTATCAAATGCAGCCTTCTCCAACGATTCTCTCTGTGACGGATGAGCTATCTTGATAAGTTCGTAAGATCGCTGACGGAGGTTCTTTCCAAACAGGTAGGCAATGCCGTATTCAGTGACAATATAGTGAACATGGGCTCTAGTAGTGACAACACCAGCACCTGAAAGAAAATAGGAAAGCATCTTGTTGAGGATACATTTTAAAAAAGGAAATGAGATAGTTCAAAACAATATGGAATTGATAAGGAATTGAGATAGCAATTGTTTGCCAGTCTTTATATTTCAAACTATTTGAGTTTACGTAGCCTTGTCTCGAAAATAATCTTGCATAGATACATGTATTTACAAATTTATGTAATTCCCAATTCCCCGTTTACAAAATTATATGCTACAATCTTTAAAGGCAGAACACTGTCTTTGAAACTTCAAAACTAGGATTACAATGAAGGTTTGCTAATAAGGCCACCCTTGGGTTAAATGAGAAATGGTCTAAATGCCGATAAATAACATTGAAATTAGGTGTTTTTGCCAGAGAATATGTTGTTTAGATATTAGACTGGTCTTAATATCGAATGCTCATAATAGGCTAACTTAACTGTACATGTATGTAGCAGTATAACGCAGGTTTTATTGGTTGTAACTATATCTGCCTTTCTACTGCTACCTACCTTCTTTCAGTGTGGATACAATACGCGAGATTCCTTCATCTGTGGTAGATGTGCAGGCAATAATTGGTTTACCCTCACCATCTAAACTCAATGCTGCTCCTCGGATAAAGTCTATCTGACCACCAAATCCTGTGCAGGGGAGAGAATTATTGTGTATTAGAGTGTACAATTGCAACGAAGTTTGTCTATAAAATTGAATTATGGTATTCTTAAAATTGTCAAACTTTTAATTTATTTGAACCATTAATGAATATATATATATAATGTTTAAAGTACTGAAAAACTATATTTCTGTTATAAAAAAGTGTCCAAATTCATGTTACACATGTGCATATTCATTTGTGCAAACTATGAACTTTTGAGGAAACACAAATTCAACAATTCATCTTTAAGCAAAATCTTTTTCTTAAGCCAATGTTATTATAAAAGGATTCTATTTGCTTTATT
>ENA-OREC01001013-OREC01001013.1-marine-metagenome-genome-assembly--contig:-NODE-1013-length-13150-cov-13.529565_pt1 | contig 13150 bp, 12 predicted proteins | sample MGYA00248626_ERZ508543 | MGnify/ENA primary metagenome ERZ508543 (study PRJEB26211, sample SAMN05518279) | marine metagenome | isolation source: Puget Sound, Washington, USA | host: Bankia setacea... | reverse complement strand
CCGTACAATTAGAAACATAGCTATATCGTTTGTAATATCCGTACAATTAGAAACATAGCTATATATCGTTTGTAATATCCGTACAATTAGAAACATAGCTATATCGTTTGTAATATCCGTACAATTAGAAACATTGCTATATATCGTTTGTAATACCCGTACAATTAGAAACATAGCTATATCGTTTGTAATATCCGTACAATTAGAAACATAGCTATATCGTTTGTAATATCCGTACAATTAGAAACAAAGCAATATCGTTTGTAATATCCGTACAATTACAAACATAGCTATATCGTTTGTTTCTCGTTATTGCTTAATAGTTAAACCAAACGTCTGATGTGACTTCAACATTATTTTCGTTAGTTTCGGCTCAACGTTAGCGCGGCGACACAAACCTACGTTTTCCGCCAAAACGTTAATTTGATGTGATGTGTAACAGTAGGCTTCTTGCAGGAAAATATGTTACCGGTTGGTTTCTCATAGAGGCTCCAACCTGAATAGAGATCTTATGAAGGGACTTCAACTTCTAAATAATGACAACAACTCGCTTTCATTTTATAGACAGAACACCCACTTGAACCTGTCACCATACTCTTGTAAATGTTGTTTTGACAGTTTCAATCACCCTAGAATCTACTAAAATACGCAACCCAAACTTAGACTTGATACAGTTCTAGTTATCCAAAACACCTTTTCAACTAGCGTCAGGAAGCACCATTTAGCGTCCTTGTTATATACATTTTTTCTCGGCAGTTCCATACAATATCACGGACCTATAAAGCTTGTTATCATTTGTGCTGGGTGCATGGTCATAGTGTCGATAAATATTGGTCTGTAAATTGTATATTTTGCATTTCCTAAACCAAAACAAATTATCTATCTATAATATTATGATTTTTAACTACCCAAGGGAGATAACCTATACAAGCTTGCCTCTTCATACCGGTATTTAGATTCTTCAATCGAATGACTTCTCATACCGGTTTTTAGATTCTCCAATTGAATGCCCGGATATGTGAATCGGCTATCTTCGGATTTCATGCCCGTCTTAACTGTCAACAGTTGTTTACGTTTAAGAATCATTTTTGTTCCATTTGTTTCACGTGTTTAGATCCAAATGCGTAAAAATGATTAATGAGGAGGAAGCAGAAGACCCTTCTGTAGGAGAAGAACGACCATCAAGTCGTCAACATGACTCTGAGTTTGAAACTGATGACGAAGTGGAGGTTGAAGCCGAGGACGGGTCGGACAGGGAGGAGGGGGTCATCTCAGCCCTGACTGTGGGTTCAGCCAAACCTGTAAAAGGAGAGGCCTTCTGTGACTGTTATAAACTGGGTAGAGAGAAAGAGTGCGTCTGTGGCGAGGATGATTCATGTAAGAACAATACTAATTCCCTTGTTTTAATTAGGCTACTTTGTTTGGCTATAACATGAAACAAATTGACAACAGTACAGTTAAGTTGCCTCACTCTCCATTAACGTTCAGAATTAAGAATTCATCTGTTGTAGTGGTATGTGGCATACTCATTTCAAACCTTAGAACAACAAAAGTTGAATATGCCCTAGATTTATCTTTTCTAAGGTTAAAGCCATCCCAATATCTCCTGCTTCAGTTGTTGTTATTGTGTCAGGTAAGGACACCCCAAACCCATATGGCAGGTTGTTTAAGATCAGGACGGCCCATTTTCTTTAGGATAGATGCTGGTCCATTTGTATTGATCTCTCAGTTGTTACCTATTTTATAATTTACTTTTTGAAAGCGAAAGATAAACACATTTATTTAATTAAATTATACTCTTGTAAATCTACAAACTAAGTTGTTTCAATTGTTACTATATACATATCTGTATTTTATGTACTTTTGACCATTATATTACGGTGCACAAGAAGAAATATCATAAAGAGAAGTAATAGGAAAGATAGAAAATAGACTCGGTCACTGATAAAAGTGAGAAGAACATGAAAGAAAAACACAGCTGTGATACCCCATTAAGACCAGTTGATTGACCTCTCCGCCTTGTGTGGCGCTACCAGGGACGAGATCCCACCGGCACAGCTCAAGAGCCCTCACAAGATACAGTCCACACAGCACGGATTTTACGTTTTCCGCGTTGCCACCGCGGACAAATTTTATCTTGTGCGGACAGTCGCGGGGGACAGCAAGTAAAAGGTCGCGGTGAGCGGTTTTCACATACGTAAACTAATGTCCCACCCACCTTCATTTGGTATGGGACATCAGTCAGTGTATTAAGTTTCATGGTTATAACACATCTACTTCCCATACAGTACAGTAACATCTTGTCAATGGAGTCTGCTAGCTTGTACTCGGACTGTTTCTATTTTTAAAACGCTAACGTACATGCAGACGCGTTTTCGTCACCAAAACAAACCATTTTACATACGTATCGGAATGAAATAAATACAGTAAATCAATTGCAACTCAATTATTCTACCAACATACACCTATTGATACCGTGGTTTATGAAAAGTTTGTGTGTTATAACCATACAACTAAATACACTGACTGATGTCCCATACGAAATGACGGTGGGTGGGGCATTTGTTTACGTATGTGAAAGAGACCGCGTTAAAGAATTTGTGTATATAACGCGGTCCGTTATAACGCGTTTTTTCCCGTGGACCCCGACGACCGCGTTATAATGGAGTTGCAGTGTACTTGCTTTTATATCTATATAAGACCTTTAAGCTATCATGTATGTGATTCCTGCATCTTCCTTTACTCAACTTAAAGAAATGTCATCAAGGACTGTTTAAAACGATTTTACTTTACACAGAAATTCATTGAATTAAATATAAAACAAATAAGAATGTTAACAAATTAAAATGTTTATACATACGCCCAAAAGTCTTCTACTGTGTCAAATGCTGTGATCAACTTAAGATTTGCTGTCCATTCTTTGCTTTTGTCGTTTTTGAAGAACCACATCGCCCATTTATTTTGTAAAGGATGTTTTATTAATGTCATGTCTGGAGACATAATCTGTGTATCCTCCTGGACATTGTCCTAAAAAAGAAACAGTTGTTAAAAGGTTTCCACAAAGAATATAAATGTTGTTACCCTTGGCTGTTAAGATATAGATATTAGCAGAGGCTTCCCTAGCCAATAGATTTACAACAGAAGTTGAATTATCCATATGTTGTCCTTTTTAAAAGAAAGTGCAGACAATATTCTAAGTACAACAGGGGTCGAAATTAGCAATATTCCTGTAGCCCCAGGCTAGTAAAACCCACCCAATTGAAATCTTACTGACAGTCAGGGTTTGGGTAAAGGGTTACCTGGCCCACTTACAGTCCCAGCCTTACTCGTCCCACTATTAAGGTGCAATGAAGATGCAAAGTTGTTCACACATTCTGGTCCCACTCGACCCACTTTTAAAGTATAATTTGACATTTAAAAGAATGTGTTGTCTTTGCCTAATAATACCGGGTTTGTTAGTTGGCTAAGTTGGACCAGGCCGGGTTTGTAAGTAGGCCGCGTTGACCCTGAATTCAGAGGTTTGGGCAGAAGCCCAAACAACAAAAATATTTGTATTAGCTCTAAACTAGAGATGCTTCGAAGGTTGAATTGTTAACTTCTAGATGCTTCGAAGGTTGAATTGTTAACTTCTATTCTAACATACACATTCATTACTTTAAAACAATACATCAAGTCTGCTGCTGTCTCACCTTGTTCAGAGCAAAGCACTGTGTAACATAAGCACAGCAAGTTTGAGAATACACATTTACACAGTTGGTGTGAAAAAGGTAACAAGCTAATAGTAAAGGCATATATTGCTCATAAACTTCTGTACTACATGAACATATTGTAAAGTAGATTAGAAGTTATGTAACAGGACGTTAATAAAGCTATTAATTTACTTCACATTATGGCATTGTTATCCGAAAGTGTACAGTATGTCCGAAGCATATGAATACATACAAGTAGAGATATGTTGCAGACAAAAGTAGCATAGTACATTGAGGAATTGGAGGAAAATATCGGTGATACTTTTCGCAAGTATGTTTCAACAATTTATCGACAACACGGCTTAAAAAGAAACAATGACAATAACTTGAATTGACAAACGTGGATAATTTTCTGAAAATATAACGAGATTATTCGAGATTGTCTCTTGAGACCTAACCCTCAAAACTGGTCTCTCTTTGAAAACATGCCAAATATATTATTGTTTATAAGTTCTATCAGCCATAATATGTTACTATATCACGCGAATAAACAACGATAAGCACCTCATTCGTGTCCCCTGCTCCTGAAGCCATATTGTAAGAAATTCAATATGGTCACGTGGGTTGCCGGCGTTTGATAGCGAGACGCACTGTCTTTGGCTAGGTTTAACCAATTGTTACGCAAATAGTTATGTAAAGATCCACCAAGATACGTATTTACAGGCACTTGCGTGTCCACTATACACTAAAACCAAACTGTTTACGTTAAGTTAAAGGCTTATAAAATGAAGAACTAATTAAACGATCGCAGCCTGCCAGGAGCCGGTTTAAAAACGAATAAACAATTAGTGCTAATAACCTAGTTTTCGCTGCTGATCCGCGTCTTTCGGTTTCAAGAAAGTGTTTTGTAACGAGCGAGTCCTAGGTGCCAACATGAAATCAACCTCCTACCGCTTACTTGCCTCAATTATACGGTCCTCACAACACAGATGCAGGTATGATTACGGTCGAATTGCATTGTCATTTTAATGCATGTGAATAACGCACAATGGCACACAAATTCATATAGTCATACATTTTCGCGACTTCGTGTTAAGGTCAAATAATTCACGTTTTCGTCTCAGTTACACGCCTTCGTATAACAAGTGAAAGAGTACAGAAAGACATTGTTATGTTTGGGTTAACAAATGTTAATGGCGTGTTTTTATATTACAAGACATCAACTAAATATGAATCTACCCAAGAAAAACTGCTTTATTCATGTGTTCTGTTAGTTATTCATAGAAAACCTGGCATTTGTGATAATTGTTGATGTGTCAAATGCAAAGTTCTTCACTTTTACTTTAAAACGCGTATAATAATCAGTTTAATCGTGAAACAAAAATGACATAACATCTGTTCAAATGAAGCACTGACAAACTCATATAAACTATTTTTAAATTGTAAATTTACAACCCCCGTGACCGTACGCACATGCGCACTACAGAAATCAAATTGAATTTGGGCATCATTATGGCTCCTAAAAAGACTGAAAACACTTAAGTGTATCGTTTTTGAGCATCGGGTAGACCAATAATATATGTGTGTGGAGATACTTTTATACTCTGCCATTTTGTTTACATCTAAATTTACCGATCATGTGATCGCTGCAAAGTGCCCGTATGACGAAATCCCTGTTATTTTTAAATGAGGAAACCCATTCTCCGGAGAGAGAGTTGAAAATACTTTTATTTTGTTAACCCATTTTGTTCTTGAGCATCATTAAACTTTAATAACACAAATAATAACATTTAAAGGCGCAAGCAAACTTATTTATATGTTGGGTCATCTGAGAGGCAGTCCCTTTAAATGAAACTTGGTTTATAGATAGATGGCAATGAGTGGAAGGGCAGTGCACAATTACCAAAATCATTCCCGCTATATTTATTGAGTTATCTCCCCCTTAACCATTTTCATAATGATTGCTTGTCCTGGCCATATTTTGGAAAGTGCATAAGGAATTGAAATGAGACTTGATACATACATAGATGTTAATGAGAAAAAGTGCAGTAGACAAAAAGCAAAAGTTTACCTTACATTTTACTTGTTGTCTCTCCTTTTTTCATTAAAGGGTTTTTTCTTTGTCATCGATGTCTTGGTGTATAATTGGTGTTGGAATACATGTTCTGCCTTTTATAGACAATCTGCATTTGGGGAGCATTCATCGCTTCCAGCGAGTTGTTGTTCTGTATTTAATGAGAATAGAAAAACGTTTGTTTATTTAATTGATTAGTCATTTAAAGTCCAATGTGTACACCTTGGATAGATGGCAGTGCTTTGAAAGTAAAACTGCAGACAAAGAAGCCAGTTTCACAGTTTGTTTAAGGTTTGATGTCTTTGATCTGTATATTTCTGAAAATGTTGACATAAGAAAATTCAAATAAAGGCCATGAAAAGGTCAAAAGCCACTTAAACTATGCCATCACTATGATACAGGAAAATATTATATATAGATAAGGCGAACAAACCCTTTGCAAACACATAACAGAGCAAACAGACCCAGTGCGAACAGGAAATATTGTGAAGACTTATTATAAACTGAACTAGTAGGTTTCTCTGGGACAATGAATTTTGCGTTCTTTGATATCACACCTTTCTGTACAGGATGCACAATTATGAAGCCAATGATTCTAGAGCATACCTATTGAGCATGTTTATAAAGATCCAGAGTGTCATGATCACAGCCAGTTTTACAGTGCTGTCTTTAATTCTCTAATCACCTGCCACCCACCCCCTCACCCACACACACACACACACACTCAAGCAAGTTTTCAAAGGGAAGAGTGCAGTCCTGGACCCGTTTCAAATTCCTAGTGAGAACTGGTAAAAGAAGCATCCATCCTTTGCTGCTTAAAATTGTTCCAGTGCAAGCAAACACGTGATTCAAGTGTTATCATGTTTTAACATGTGACTACTCCAGACATGGTTAAGTTAATTCTCTGCTAGAGTTTTAAAAGGTTAAGTCACTGAGGACTATACCAGCTCAATAACAAAATAGGTTTCACCTCAACAAGGCATGTAATAGTTGTTTCAAGTAAACTTGAGCAATAAACAAGCCTATTATTTCTCTGGTAGCCAACAGGATTACTTGGTTTGGATTTCACTTGCTTAAAAAGTGCAGACTGGTCCTACCAGAAGAAGTAACAAGATTTCAAATGTCAGTTTTACACTACTGTACAACCTGCTTGATTAATATGTTTTAAAGACAAACATTAACATGTATCTGAATCTGATGAACCTGTTTTTTTTGTCACTTAAAAAAGGTTAAGAGCTCGAGTCCTGTTAAATTTGATAAAATACTAAATATCATTGTGACATTTGGTATTCCATAGGAGCCCAGTGAGATTGCACAAGTAAATGACTACTAGCCCGACTTAAAATTAAGTAGCCCCATGGCAAATGGGCTGAAAAAAGTCTACCCTGACCATGAGTGCCTGTCACAAGTGAACATAGCTGGCATCTAATATAGAACTAATTACATGTAGTGTTTAAATTTTAAAGAACAAAACTAAATATACAGAGTAACAGATATAATGTTTATAGCATTAAGCAAGCACACTTTGAAGAGCAAAATAACTGAATATATGCAGATTATGAGTTGGTAACATACATGTATATTTAGTAGCATTTTTAATCCCCCGCCACAGAGTGGGTAGGGAATTATAGGAATGCACTTCGTCCGTCCGTAACATTTCGTGTCCGCCCTATTACTTACTTGACACAGATCCATACCTCAAAGGTCAAGGTCACACAGGACATTTAAAGGTCAGTTTACACATGCTCATGTCCGCGCTATAACTTACGTATGCATTGATGGATTACCATCTAACTTAGAACAAATGTTGTCCTCATTGAGACAATGTGCAGTGACCTTGACACGGGAGCCATATCTCAAAGGTCAAGGTTACACGAGACATTGTAAGATGTTACAAATCAAAGACTCATTTTCCTTCCTTTTGTTAGCCAAAATAACCTTGACATTGATCTTACCTGCACTACACACAATCTGAATAACTTTAACAAATATCGTTCTATAACATGTTCATATGTCCAAGAATATTTAGGTTACCGATCAAACAACTTGTATTTCCTATTTTCCCATTCTTGTGAAGTGGTAGTGTACAATTTTGGTCAGGTTCAACGTACCAGTCAGGTTGAGAGAAAAACAAAATGTTCTTAAAAAAACAGCGGCAGGGGACATAGCCGTCCTTTGGACTGCCTTGTTCTCTATATTTTCTTTTGATGTTGGTTTCCCCAAAAGGAAAAAGGAAAAGTATGTACTTATACTCTTCACTTTTTCATTTCAGATACAGAAATGCCAGCCTGTATAGACAAGTTAGATCATTAGAACACATTCAAAGATGCTATAGTACAGAACCATTGCCTTTACCAAATGAACCACAAAAGTCTTATTCACCCAAAATACAACAAATTGTTGAAGATATTAGTGGTCTGACTTTGATAGAAGTTGCAGATTTAAATGAATTATTAAAGGTGGGTACCTTTTTTGTTTTTCCATTTAGTTAACTATTTTGTAATGAACATATTTATGTATTGTCGTTTAACAGTTTATACCAACATTATTTTAGGTAAAGGATGACCTTTAATGTTTAAGTAAAAACTTAATTGAAGCGTTCAACCATTCAAAGTGTTGTTTTGGCTCTTCCAAATACAGAACCAATTTAGTTCACTATGTTGATATCCTAAGAAAATAGAAGTTGTAATTAAGTTGTTATTGCTCTGGTATAAATCAGACTTTAGAGGTGAAGACATTTATTGGTTAATTATATTCGTCTTAAATTTAAGTGATTACATCTGTTGTATTATAATAGAATATACTGTGACAAGACTTTCTTTTTTCTTTAGAAAACATTAAATATTCAAGATGCACCTGTTATGGCGATGGGCATGGGTTCTGCTTCAATGGCACCTAAGGTAGGTTGTCAATGTTGTCAGATCTTGTTCAGTAGCCTTTATAAATGTAGGTTAATAGCTTGACATTGCAGAAACACTATAAAGTTCACCATAGGATTGCTAGATAAGACTTTCTTCTCTTTTTGCAAAATAAACTCTTATGGAAAATCCTATAAATATATACATGAAAGCCAGACATTTCAAATAGATAAACCTTTGATGTTGGCAAAAGCGTGACAGCCATCATTGGAATCCCCAATGAAACCTTTACGTTTTGTTTCTATTTTAAAGGCAGAGGAAGAGGAGGCTGCAGCACCACAGAAAATGTCTTATACTGTCAAGTTAACAGGGTTTGACGCAGATAAAAAGATTGCACTGATCAAAGAATTAAAGAATCTAATTCCAGGAACTAATCTTGTTCAGGTAATGTTCAATACTTGTCTAGCTTAATAAAGTGTTCTGTATAGCAACCAATCACACTGGAAATGAAGATGAACATCCTCAGCTGTGCGGTGAATTCAAAGAGTACTATCATTTCTCAAAAATGTTTGAAATTGATTCTAGTTCCAAAAAAGAAAATGGCATTAGAAATTCTTAAAGACATAAATTGTATGGATCAGTGATACCAGGAATTTGCGCTTTTCGATCCCGTAAAATAAGTTCAGCAGGAAATGTAAACTAGGTTATATAATGCCTTCTTAAATAGATTTCAGAAACAATGAGTATAGCATGTTTATATGTTGCGTATTAGTCTACTGCTAATACTTTGTGCAATAAACACAATTTCATTTGTAGTGAGTTGACACTAAATTTTGGCAATTCAATATCAAAATCAGGCTAGAAAAATAATTGGTTACATATTTGTTGTAAAGTTTAGATTGGGCTAGCATGTGTGTTTTAATATATCACACTTTCATTGCCCAATACATGGAGTTAAAGAAAAGATGTACAGTTAATTGCTAACATACACAAATACTTTCTACCAGATGATCAAAATCATTTCATGCTTAAGTCAATCTAGAGTAAACTTTGTTATTCTTTTTGTATGGTTCATTTACTTCCAGGCAAAGAAAATGGTTGAGTCTGCTCCAGTAGTAATTAAAGGGGATATACCAAAAGATGAGGCTGACAAATTAGTAAAAACTTTAGAAGCAGCAGGAGGAAAGGCAATGTCAGAATAACAGTGTACACACATCTACGGGACAGAAACTAGTGACTGACTGAATATGCCTCCAAGCATTGAACAATGATAACTCCAACCAAAGTGGATATTACATCTAACATGTGTTATGTAACTTAGTATGTAGGTTAATAGACAAATACCAGTACATGTATACACTGTAAATACGCAGTCATTGAACATGTTCAGTTGGTCCAGAAACTTAATTAACAAGTTAGTAAAAGTGTACATACCTAGTACTATTCTATGATATAGTAGATACATATATAGGTCACTGTGTATTTGTAATAATCATATCTTACTTCATTAACATGTATTCAGATGCACAAAAGAACATTGCACTAATGAAGGATTGTCAGTTATCATATAGGCGGGGTTCAAATTTTTCCCCAAGGCTATTATTCTCTGTCAAATCCTTTACATTTACTAGGACTGCTTTTTGGGAAGAGCTAATATTTATGGGGTTTTTTGTAGACACATGGAAAACTTAAATACTATTTGAAGGTAAAAAAGCTTTGTGTAAACAATAGATGTGCAGTTCTTCATGAAATATACCATCATATATCCACGTTTGTAGGAAGCACTGTTTAATTTCCAAATATACGGTCAAGTTATAATGGTCTACAAATCTTTGGGAAGTGGTTTTGATACATACTCATTGTCCATTATCTCAATCAACCATTTTCACAAATATGTGTATCATGATCACTAAAATTGTGCTGACTTTGTTATATTTAACACATAGTATGGTTCGGAATTGTTCATGTACATGATGCATTTGTCTTGTGTGCAAGCAAGTGCTTTTAGTTTTGAAACCTTTGAGTAACTGTTGTGTGTAGAAGAGTTCAAGCTTGAATAATACAAGTGGTTATTTGCAAGTTTCATACAAATAAAATATGCCAATGTTTTAACAAGTTGTTGTATTGTTTCTAGCTAAAGTTTCCTATAACACCAATATGAAATAGATCAATGGACAAACACTATTCATGTTTGCACTGATGTAGTAGCTTGTACTTCCCATATTTTTCTATCCTAGTTTGTGAAGACATTTAAAGGTAACTCAAAAAAGACAACCTCATCATCATGTGTACGTTTTCTAGGTCAAAAAAGGACAAAAAGCTATGCCCAACATTATGATTTTGTGCAATCTGGTATTTATCTAAGATGTGGTCATATATACTGTAATGAAGATTTGATTGATGTTGCTAGTGTGTTACCAAAGAGAAACACTGCAATTTTGGGAAAATATCTCAAAATGTGACTTCCCTGGTCATGTTTAACATATGTACAATATTCAACAATCAACATCAGGGTGTCTGTTTATGGAAGCTCTCAATGTCATTTTAGGCATAGAAGTTTAAATTTTGCGAAAGTGCTTTAGTAAAATGGTATCATAAATTACATTTTTTAGCTTCATTTGTAAATATATTTTGCAGAATATAGTTTTCGATTTCCCAATTCACAGATCTTGCATACATTCTGGAGTAATACCAGATCATTGATCAAATTCATTATGAAAAGTCAAAGTGAAATGTAGGGTATGTGCATGGATATTATAATGTAAGATAAGCAAGTAAGTGCTGGTACATATATGTATTACCTTTGCCTCATCTTTTACTCAGCTGAACACACAGTAAATGTTATATAATACAACACTTATAATCTTTCAAAGGTTTATTACATATTATGAGCTCTACAAATACTCGCATTCACGTAACCATTTACAAAATGAACAGTTAAGTAACACAACAAATTAATGAAGATATTGCTTTGTAAGGAAAGAAAAAAACATGGCACAAAGGAAACTTAATCTACGTTCACATGAATTTCAACTGAGATACGGTATTTAAAGCAAACTGTTTTTTTCTAGTATTCATTTAAACCAATACTTTGAAGAATAAGTTTGCTCAGTACAAGCCACCATCTTGTAAACAATGATTTACAACAGAATTGTTCCTGATGTATAATGCCAAACACAGAAGCTAAGCTGGGATTTAATTTTTAAAATGAGTGCTATCTACAGTCAACTCTTAAATAAGGGACACTTTAAATATGTCTTCGGGACGTTTTCTGTTCTGGAATGTTAAGATGGTCTACAGTCATCACAACAGATCTCCTCATAAAGCTCTCAGTATTCCCAGCTTAAATGTCGTACTTTTAAAGTCATCTAAAACCTCTAATGTGCATTCACACTTCAATAATGTTAGGAAAAATATAGTCAGAAATGGGAGAACATTTAACTACAAATTAAGAGAATAATCACATGTTTGTTGAGTATTGATGCTTGATTATGTCCATTCAAAATCACACTTTTCACCTTTGAAATTTCTTATAAAAATAAATTTATATTTAAAAGCACAAACGAAACAAAAGTAAGTTTTACTGCATGAATATATGTACATGACAGTACAGTGGACTATGCCACGTCATAATCTGTCAGAGAAGTTGAGAAATAAAACTAATCATTACAGAAGCATGCAATATCAGAGACAAAACAAATGACAAGTACATTTCATAAAACTTAACTGTACTCCAATAAAAAGTCATTTCATAACTGGCTTGAAACCAAACGCTTGATCAACAATATCATAACTATGTAACACTTGGATTAATAACAGATCAAAACTGTAAATATAAACTATAATTCTGGGTTGCTTCTTGGATTTGTGTCAGAACTATTAGTCCATATATTTATAGTTTATTATGATTTTATTTGTTTTATATATCCATGATGATTTATTGAACAACGCAACTGGCATGATTATTAGGATGAACACTTATATAACACGATGAGATTGTCAATGATGATCACAGTTCTTAACTTCCACATCACCAGTTGTCAAATCCAGGCAATGGGAACTGAACTGCAAACACTTCCACTTCTTTTTTCAAGGCTGCAATTTTGGCTTTCACGCCTTCATCTTCAACAAGCTTTGCTTTGAATTCTTTCAGGGTTGGACCACAAGTAGCCTGGATTTCCTGAGACAGCTTAATTCCTACACAATGAAAAAAAAATATTTGTTTATTGACTACACTTCTATCAAAACAAGCACACACACTCTTTTTCATCTTATTTCATCTTTTGACATGCTTTTGTATTCTTTAACAAGACAGCAAATAGAACTAAGATGTTCAGCTGTTATAAGTTCAATTACAATGAAAATGTATTTGCATATGGACAATTTTGACCATGAAACTTAGCTGCTTAATCACCATCAATGGAAGACCAGTGTCCAAAATAGGTGAATACTAAAAGGACCAGTGTCCAAAATAGGTGAATATTAAAAGGACCAGTGTCCAAAATAGGTGAATATTAAAAGGACCAGTG
>ENA-OREC01001012-OREC01001012.1-marine-metagenome-genome-assembly--contig:-NODE-1012-length-13154-cov-9.532003_pt1 | contig 13154 bp, 5 predicted proteins | sample MGYA00248626_ERZ508543 | MGnify/ENA primary metagenome ERZ508543 (study PRJEB26211, sample SAMN05518279) | marine metagenome | isolation source: Puget Sound, Washington, USA | host: Bankia setacea... | reverse complement strand
AAAGTACATTTGTATAGTGGAGTTTGCAAAGAATAGATGAAATTGTAGTACAACTAATCGTCTGTGTAGAAGGCGATGACTAAACGTATGCTGTTTTCAGTCTAGGCCCTAATATGCAAACACAATAATATGAATAAACCAATATTCATCCGTGTTTGTTCCACGTGTAAAACTGCATAGTTTTAATGTTCCATGCTTTTCAAAACGTCTGCTGAAAATAACGGAGACGTCAGAGTAATGGTGCAGAGGTCCTCCATAAAAGGTCCATTATTAGTTCTTGTAACGATCGATATATCGAGGATTCGCTGGGATTTCAGTTTAAACCAAGAAAAGATTTTCCGAACTGTTTGGAAGATTCTTGCAAAGAAACGTTCACAACACAACTAAGCAATCCTTATCTCTATTCACATTGAAAAGGAACGAACTTAAATGAGCCAGAAGCCTGAAATCAATCACTCATCGGTTACGTACGCTTCCATTCGGAACTGTCTCGGGTGATTCCGCACACGAACGATTGTGCATAGAATACCAATCGTAAATTCTCGTAGGCGTATTCTACTCATTTTGTTTGTTTTGACGATATTTAACGAGGGATCTTATTTAACATAGTCAATCTTCCATAAGCCCCTCAAATATGGTATTTTTGCTATTGTCTATTTTGACAATTTTTAAGAATTTTGTCTCTAAAGAGTATCTAACAAGTCGCCACTGGTACTACGTTCAAGCACCTGTCTAAAGAAGACTTCCTTTTTGTTCTTTTCATTTTCATCATCTATTATTAGTCGTTATAACACATGTTAAAACTAAAGTAAGTGTAACAGTGTAAATACAAAGGAAACATATGTATGTAATACCGAATTCAAACGAAAGCCGCTGATTGGCTCGTTTGATGTCCGTAGGAACTTCTCTGGGTAACTCACTTGTAACACGATTTAGGTGAGTAGACATTAATTTGGTTCCCTGCGTACTGATATTTCAACAGTTAAAGGGGAAGGAACTCCAGACTTAGTAGACATCCAGTTGATACACCGAGGTATAACCGTACGTGTACAGAATCATCCGAGGCAGTTCCGATTGTTAAGTGTCCAAGGACTTCCGATTGGAGGGGGGGGGGGGGGAATACAAGAAGATAGGAAAGCAAACATTTAAGTAAAAGAAAAGTCAGTAAGGTAAAAATCTAAACGCAATATCATAAGAAAACCACAAAACATTAAAAAGGCCATGTTAAGGGGATAATGACCACAATATGAGAAGGACCAACCACGTGATGGTCATGACTATGCAAAGATGGGTGATCTGTCCACTATAATGTATAATTTATTACCTGAGATCCAAATATGATATGTATGCTTAAGTAGTATAAACTGACCACAAGCATTTTATCATGACATTCTAAGCATTGTATAAAATATGTACATGACCGCAACATATGCTATACGAGTTAGTATGTATATATACTTCTACGATACCAAATCAAGTGGTGGGAAAAGCCTGGACAATCACTTCTACGATACTAAATCAAGTGGTGGGAAAAGCCTAGACAATCAGCTATGAGGATGTGCTGTTCCAAAGAAAACCTCAAAGTAGTTGCCAATTTCACGTTGAAATGAGTCAAATTCACTTCTTCTCATTTTTTCGAGGATAAAGATTCTGATGTGTATATTTGTTTATATGCATGCTTATTGTTCGTTGGTCAATATATATAATCATTGCGTTGCGGAATAGTTCTTATCATGTGGTAATCGAGTATTACAATTCGAGATGGTCAGTTGTTTTGGGACAAACCAAAAGTATGCTAGATATGAATTTAATATTGGCAGTTTTATTGAGTGCATAGAACACACCCAGTGACGGTGTGACCGGGTGGTAAATAATTGACATCTTTGCAGTATTTAGGTTCTTTGCGAATTTTGAACTCTTTGCAGTATTTAGGTTCTTTGCGAATTTTGAACTCTTTGCAGTATTTCTATCCTTATTAGGTCTTAGCCCATCACGAAAACCCATCTTTCACTCCATGATATACATGTCGACTTCCAATCTCCCTCACAGAGTTGTCGTTCTTTGCCGTCGCTCTCAATCTATTTTACTTGTCAGGGGAAATCACTGCGTAGGAGATTGGTACATTTCATTATAGTCTTAGAAATACAACGTTGAACGAACCGTGCTAAATCAATCATACGTTTATAATAGACTAAAACATAAGCTCTGGTGAGGTGGAGAGTAACGAGGGATGTGTGCACTGTTCCAGAGACCTGGCGACCTGTATAGTTTACATGATACCTGGCAGGGTTCCTATCTTGTCTTCAACACAACCCATATTCTTTCCACGAACAATGCATGTTTAGTCAGCAAGTGGGAGACTATCTGACACTCAACGCGGCAGTAAACGGTTGTGTGTTACATCTTCCAAACTTGCCTTTCATCTAACGTAACATAAAGTTGGCAAACATGCAAGGGTGCGGGTGCGGGTGCGGGTGCGGGAGAATCAGTTTATTGTAGGTGGGTATGTTACACCTAGTCAAAGCATATGTATGTCAGGGTGCTTTCGCCAGACACAATGTTAAGCAAACATGAACGCCGAGATTAGTTGGGTCTGAATTGATTTGAATGGAAAGCCGCTTAGACAATGTTCAGGCGGTGGGGTGGGAGATGAAGCTTTTATCACGTGAAGGAAAGGAGAATGTAACTTATTAAACATGGTGGATGTACATTGTATGATTGATATAATCTTATTGTTAGAACACGCTTACCTGGTCTGCTACAAGGACAAGAACAATGTTCCTGAATACTCGAACCCACATTAAGTTAATGCCACACTTTGCACGTAAAGAGAACATGTTAAAACAAGCACCTGTGAGGACGAGCGACCAATAACTAACATATATCATAGGACGAGCGACCAATAACTAACATATATCATAGGACGAGCGACCAATAACTAACATATATTATAGGACGAGCGACCAATAACTAACATATATCCTAGGACGAGCGACCAATAACTAACATATATTATAGGACGAGCGACCAAATAACTAACATATAGTATAGGACGAGCGAACAATAATTAACATATATTATAGGACGAGCGACCAATAACTAACATATATTATATGGTTGACTTCAAAGGTTTGAAAGTGGATCCCCGCATCTAGGTCATATTTATGGAGTTTCTACTCACTGCTACAATCTAATGGGAAGGCGAACTAGATATGGTCGTGAAAGAAAAACACGACTCTAACGACAGGAATACTGATGACTAACACGTGGAAACGCTGATGACGGCTACGACTACCGAGACAACGTCAATGACTGAATACGTGTATACAACTATATGTAGTCGGACATCGCTGTTGGTGTCACAAGCCAGTTGCAAGCTGATTTATTCGCTCCTCAAAGACATAGTTAACACATATGTGATATTATTTAACATACTCACAATCGTTGCATGGTTAGACCAAAACGAGACGACACCTTTTCTTTTTTTCCTGGTGTACGATTACTTGCTATTGACCTTTTATCAAAGCCGCGGCGACACGCTACTAATTCTTAATCATTAAACAAACCGTGTGTCAGATAAATCAGTTGACGTTAATGACGAGGTATCCGATAATTGTAGCTTGTCCGAAATTAATGATGTGTGAAGAGAAATAGGTGATTAATTACTGTGACTAGAGGGTTTTATGATTGTCATTTATTTGTGTTCATAGCCGTCAAAACATCCAGACTTCAACAAGATTGCCCGGTCTCTATTTATCTATATGCCGAGAATAATATAGATTGGGCGTGAAAACACGAGTCGTCGTCAATTTATCGGACGTAACGTATTCGTGAAGCTTCGGTTGTTTCCGGATTTTCCCGGACATTCAAAGAGCTAATTTACATCAACGAGACACACGTAGCTTATTTCATCAACCGTTTAGACGTTAACCAGAAAGGTAGCGATCATAGTAAGACACCTCATTAAGACCAGTCTATAATTAAGACCACTCAAATAGTAACCACCAGTCTTCTTCTTCTTCTTCTCGTTCGCTTACGGGACCAGTCCAGCAGCATGCAGTGATGAAGTTGGTGGTCTTCTTCAGGTCCTCCAAGCCCCCATATAACCATTAACCGTAACCTTTAGTAAGACCACCATTTCTTAGACAGTTTAGCTACTTTTTTCTCTGATTAGATCACGTCACAAAAAGACCATTTTTCTTTTAATAAAATGGTTTAATAGCGAATTTTCTCTTTATAGTTTCTATCTTAATACTTATGTCTAACGAATCTTTAGGAATGTCATGAGAATGTTGTCACTCGAACTTTTTGCGATGAGGTCACACGACGGTGTTGGAGGCCCCGGGGTGGGGTGGGAGGGGTGGGGGTGATTTACAGCTAAAGTGTCGTCTGACCTCATCTTTCTATTGCCGTCTGACCATTTGTGGCCTAACCACACCGTAAAATGTGAAGAGAAGACATTTATATCGTAAGACAAAACTGAGACCAAGCCATGTGCGCATATAGTTTATATAGAATTAAAACAGTTTCGAAATAACACTTTTTGTCAACGCAATTTATATTATCTGTACAAACATGATGTTCTAGCCGCAAACCAAACACGGCTGAAGTCATCAACATCTAAAAGTTGAAAAATAAACAAATAATGCCGCATTTAGAAGGTGTATCGTTGTGGTTTGGCGGCAAGTTTGGTTGTGTGGCTTTGTTTTTGTGGAGAGATTTAAAACCATTTTCCTTATTTAAAATCAACATTGACGAGGGTTAAATGTTGATGGTTTGGTTATTGTAAACATATATGTCGGGGTTTCGTGCGTCTTCTATCTGGACGGAAGTGAGCTATAATGTTCAAACTATCAAACGCATATCATCCCACCTGGCAGCAGACGATAAGAACAAACTAAACAAGCGGTGACCTAGAGAAAAGGCAGTGATGCAAGCTGCTGGATAAAAAAGCTCATCAAGTTTGCTTCGAGTAAAAGAAAGCATTAACAGTTCACATTGCAATTATTCATTCTCGTTGTACACACGTATTTACAGACGTTGTTATTTTCATTTTACATTCATTTTACGATCAATTTGCAGCAGCCGAACGGGTTTGATGCCCTTTTCTGTTATGTCCTAGTAGCGTCTGACTGGATCTCCACAAACAACGGCAACAAACACCGGCCTGATCTCTATCACTCGAGGTGCACTCTTCCGGAACCGCAAATTCTGATTACAAATCGAAGTGATTCTAGGCCGGGTCGTAATTTTACTAGCAGTTTGAGTCTTGACACATATTTCATAGTTTGTTTGCATTTGTTTAAGTTTTTAGACGTCTGCTGTCGTGTTTGTTACTTTCTGGACCATTACCGCTTTTCTTTTATTCCTTTCCCTCATATTTGATTTAAAAAGAAGATCGTCTGCAGCCAATCAAACGTGCACGACTATGGTTGGGTCATTAGCGCGTTACGTGTCATCTTGTCGTGATGTCAACGTGCATGCTCCCGTGAAGGATGCGCAGAGCTTATGCACTTTGACAAAATATCATGACACTCGTCGAGCCTTTGTTTACTGTCAGAACGAGACTGTTTAGAGGTACAAATGTAGTTACCCCATTTAATCGATACATTACATTCCATGAATTTGGTTTCAATTTTTTTTCTAGAACCTAAAATCGGCTCGAATAACATTATTTTTATATTTAAAACAACATTGCAAGTTTGTTTCAAGTGGGGGTTTCACAGAAAGTGCAGGAATCACATCGAATATTTTGTCTACTTTTGTCTTTAATTCCATCAAAGCTATATACTACGTCTACATGTTTATTAACTTAAATGAAGCAGTAGTATGCACTTTGCTATTCATTTTACAGCAGCTGATCGTTATTTACCCAATAATGAAAGAAAGAAAGATATCCAGAAGGAAAAACAGAAAGATAGATAGGGACGAATAAAGCAAGAAACAAATCGAGATATAAGTCTTTTTGTCTGTAACATAACATCGACACAGTACAGAGCACATGGCGCCGAGCAGTATATGCACATCAGGACAACTTGAGTAAACGAGCCATCGTGCTGTTGCGAGAGCTATTTTATTGTACATTTAAAATCATGGAAGTATCTTGATGTGAATAATTGAACGGTGAACAAAGTTATAGCAATTACAGAGAACACGTCTAGATTATACAAGAATCATTAAACTTCCTCTCAAAATACCTCAAAACACTTTGACAAGGTTTAGTAATTCATAGCGCTTGCATAATTAACATCCCGTCATCAGCATTAAGCTGTTAGATTCATTGTAGATTTGAATGCAACCATGGTAACAAAGAGAAGCGTGAGACCTGTATTTAATCCTGTCAAAAGAAACTGACTGTCTGAACAACCGAGGACAGTATCTGCTGATGATGATGCTGGTGACGATGACGACGACAACGACAATGCTGATGATGTTAAAGACTAATATTTCGTTGGCTGTTTATAAATAAGTTTAGCATCCTAAACGCGCTAAATCTTCTGAATTAAATCTAAATGGCCATTTATTCGTCCACCATGCACATGTCTAAAATAGTCCAAAGGTCACGTGACCCCTGTCCAATTGACCAATCTTTAGCCATCTCCTTAGTATGGACCCTTACTGATCATCTTCATAGAAAGGGTCCTTACAAAAATGCGGGATAATTTAGTTGGAGAAGATTGTATGAGTTTAACGAATAATAAAACAATGTAGAAATCGCTAATTTAGACCGATGCCTTGATGCCAAACTGTTGAACGTATCAACCTAGTTGTTTATTCAGTTTCACGTTAACTTATGGATACAGTATTCTTGCACAGATATCTCGGTTTGCACGCACGAGAAGATTTATAATAATGACACACACGAGTCAATTCGTCGAGTTCCCGTTGCTGATTAACAAGGAGTTTCAATTTTCCTTTGTTGCTGGCCAAATCTGTAGAAAAACGTGGCTGGATATTTTCCACGTTCATAACACCAGAAACAATCCATAGTAAGATAAAAATCGAAATCTATCCCTGTTTCCAAGACGACGTCCAGTCCCGCGTTCATTACAACAACAATGACTACCTAATCACGTGACTATCTTAATTGCCACGTGACCGTCACAAGACTGACGTGTGCGGATGTTGTTAAGGAGGCGAAATAATCAGCGCACGCAGCCAGCACCATTACACGAAGCAGCGAACGTCTAAGCGTGTGACTCCACAAAGAAACAGTGCGTGTAATGCTTGCTGACAGCACGTCCTACTCGTGCACGCGAATATGTTAGTGCTGCCATGAATGTATATCAAAATCTATAGATCACTTAGTATCGATTCGTGGGAACACAACAGCAATACAATAAACCTTCAGCATGCATAGTGCAACCTGGAAACATAGTCCGTTGTAATTATTAGTATTGTTAGCAACACAACAGCTCAGAAAACCCAGCTGCTTTTTCGGCGACATTTTAATGAAAACATTCAAAGATTTATAGGTTTACAGATGAGGTATTTAGTCGCCAAGTTTCGTAGCTTTTTCCTCAGAGTGTTTCGACGAGGTCCCGAATTATCCAATACCCATGGTTCATGTTATAAAGGAAATGACGAATATGTTCAGTTTATGAAGATTTTGTGAGTCAGCTAATTTGATAGTGATCGTCAACTTGATCGTTTCCTTCCAGACATACAACATTATGGACGGCAGCAATAATAACAAAACAACAACAACAAAAATAAAAACATACGGAAGATTTTTTTAAACCTTTCCATTAAACAGACTAATACAATACAGTCTTAGATAAATGACATATTTTTTAACACAGGAGATCTAACGGTATGTAAATGTTAGCGCTGCATCATTCGTAGTTCTTAAAACACTAAATTGTCCATGTACAGATCGACGTGTAGAACTGACTAGACCTTTTGTTATACAAATTATACAATGTCAATTTGCGACATCTTAACCAACATTTATATTATTTACCCAGCCCGAACCGCAAGAATGTAACAAGTTAAATAAACGTCTTAAAGGCCTTTTAGTATGTACATTTAATTAGGTCTATCAACATAAATAACATGAAAACCGCACCATGACGTCACGATAAAAACACAGGTGGAGTGAAAAAAATATGTGCACCGAAGCAAGCGACTTCTATTCAAATCCCTTATGCTTAATTGCAGTCGTGTTATAAATAGTTTCTCCGTTGTTAATAGTCTCCCTGCGTCTTGTGACCATTCATGTACAAAATTTCTATCTGAATATGAAATCGATCAATTCCATCAATTTCCATGTGCAGCTCAAAGTTAACCTAATCGATTACCTTCTTTAAACCGAGGCTTCGATTGGCAGAGAACGCGCCATCGAGTTGTCGAATAAACAGATGCTTAAGAAAGGTTAGTGTTGATTGGACATTTAAATCAGCCAATACATAGTGAGCACGTGAATACACGCCTCTTTCTCACGCCCGCTCTTTCGACTAGAGAGCGAGCGGTTGAGTTTATAGATAACATTTAGAAGCAAAAGTTTCGACTGTCTCCGCGGTGTAGTGGTTGCGCATCTGCTTCGCACGCGGGAAATCCGAGTTCGAGCCTCACCACACGCATTACTTTTCTTGTAGTTTACTTTTAAATCAAACTCACATTTCTGTTTACATACACGTATCGGTCATCGTCATGCTTTATTGATCAGATGTATCAAAAAAAAGAACAGAACCGTTTTCATTTGAACAATCTCATTTTAAACTGGTTATTGACGCTCGAATCCGTTCCAAAGGCTTACCAGTACAATGTTTAACTTGGATATTCGATTATTGCGAGAATGTCATGAACTATTGTTTTATCTATGTGCAAGGCGTTTGTCTATGTACAGGCATTTGTCTATGTACAGGCGTTTGTCTATGTACATGCATTTGTCTATGTACATGCGTTTGTCTATGTACAGTCGTTTGTCTCTGTACAGACATTTGTCTATGTACATGCGTTTGTCTATGTACAGGTGTTTGTCTATGTACAGTCGTTTGTCTATGTACAGACATTTGTCTATGTACATACATTTGTCTATGCACAGGCGTTTTCCATGTACATGCATTTGTCTATGTACAGGCGTTTGTCTATGTACATGCGATTGCCTATGTACAGTTGTTTGTCTATGTACAGACATTTGTCTATGTACAGGAGTTTGTCTATGTACAGGAGTTTGTCTATGTACATGCGTTTGTCTATGTACAGGCGTTTGTCTATGCACAGGCGTTTTCCATGTACATGTATTTGTCTATGTACAGGCGTTTGTCTATGTACAGTCGTTTGTCTATGTACATACATTTGTCTATGTACAGGCATTTGTCTATGCACAGGCGTTTGTCTATGTACAGTCGTTTGTCTATGTACAGGAGTTTTTCTATGTACATGCGTTTGTCTATGTACAGACATTTGTCTATGTACAGTCGTTTGTCTATGTACAGACATTTGTCTATGTACAGGAGTTTGTCTATGTACAGGAATGTGCCTATGTACAGGCGTTTGTCTATGTACAGTCGTTTGTCTATGTACAGACATTTGTCTATGTACAGACATTTGTCTATATACAGGCGTTTTCTATATACAGACATTTGTCTATATACAGGCGTTTTCTATATACAGACATTTGTCTATGAACAGGCGTTTGTCTATGTACAGACATTGGGTAAAACGATACTTAACCATTAGATACATGAACATACATGTAGAACTGTCTTGTGTCTTGTGACACTTACAGGCCGCTGGTACATTTATGTACATGTACTGATCTGTACGGAGACAATCGTTATGACTCAGGACATTTTAGGTGAATGATAATGTCTAGAATACAACATGTGCCTGTTTATGATATACGATTCAGACTGAAGTCGCTTTTAATACGACATTAAATTATAAGCTTGAAACTAATCAGGTGCCTTCCATAGCCGCCAAGGTGTTCTTAAATGGGACACGAGCATTGGGTGAAGCTATCACTTTCATATTCCTTTCTTTACTTCTGCTGAATTTGCCAGATGTACTTGGATATACTAATTGAAGATAATTGGATTGCTAGGGGATTTCCAACCTCGGATTTTGCTTTTCTCCTCTTTTTTTTCATTCTCCCACAAAAACGCATGGAGAATATGGGAGAGGGGTGGTGGTGGTAGGGTTTGAAGGCATTCCGGTCGTCTGCTGCAATCTTCACTGTTTGTTTGTGCTCCCCCGTAATTTAGCCCGTCTGTTTATCTGTGATATTTCCGCAGCATTCCTGCCAAACAGCATCTTGTTTCGGCAGTGTGTAAAACAGAAAACGGCTCTTCTCTACCTTTGCACGTACATTGGCATCGACGCCTGCAGATAGTTCCGCTGAAATGTGTGTTTCTTACCTCTCAGCCAATCAGCTGTCTTGTTACATCCAGGTTCATTAAAGTTGGCACATCTGGATCGGCCAATGAAATGGTTCATCTCACGTCTGTCTCGACTTCAGAGAAAGGGTACGAAAGTGGCAGGGTACAAACGACTAATAGGCAATGAATGAAACCGTAGTTCGTGTGTCTGCTTTGTGTTAATTTGAACAAACTTAAAAGTGCATCTTAGCGGTTAGTCTTTGTAGGTCAACCCTGCTTCTGATGTGCTGGATCTGTTGCACCGAAACCCGATTATATTTTGTCTATAAGATATAACTGTGAGGCACTGTATACTTGGATAGAAATCAGAAAGTTGAGTAGAACATGTATTAGTATTTGTGATGGTGATTGGGTATCTCGGACCTACGCCTGACCACGCCTTCCCCATCCCTCGTGTAAAGCTGATATGCGTTTGAACCTGGATTGAGGTTCCCCCGTAAGGGTTCACTATCACATTCACGTACACGGTTATCTTCGCCAACCAGTGTATTTAATATCCCTTATTATAACCAATCATATTCCTGGTCAAGTCACCATTGTCCACACAACTTCATTTGTTTTATTAACTTTCAATTGCAAACCAGCGTTCACCGATGTCTTAGTCTAATGCTGGAGGGGCGTAGTGGTTAGCGCGTCTTACTCGTAATCTGCGGATAACCTAAATGCTCATCTCATTGAGTAAGAACACCCCCTTGGTTCAGAACAGGTTGGTTCAATCAATGTACCCGAGCATCATTTACATAAGCAAACGTTCTTGTTTAACAATTTAAACTAAAATAAATCAGAATAAATTGTAATGATTTTGTATTTGATACCGGTCGATGTGGACAGTTGGTTTCACTTGAACAATGAATCAACGCCATCAATTTCTCCATACACAAACAGACACAGAATCGAGCATTACACATTGCAATGTCTATATTGTATATTGATACTTACATATCCTCTAGAGAGACCAACAATCTGGAAAGGACCAGAACTCATTGTGTGACTTGTACATCTAGTTATTGTCATTGGAGCAAACGTTCAATGTGTACTTATCTATTTTAGCATGAGTGTGAAACAGGCTTTTAAATCAAGTTCGAATCGATTCCGTTCATGGAACAAACCAGTACAATGTACATGGAAACAACGGAAACCCAAGTTGATGGGGTTCGCGCTCACGACTGACAGGCATTCACCGATAACGGGACAGACGCGCTAACCACTGCCGTCACGTCGGCCCTCAAACGTTGACAACTGGAGACCGATGAATGTTATTTTCTGTTCCTTTTCCGGCAGCCACACGTCAATAGCCTTCTGCATGCTATACTGGTACTATATCTTACAGCTCTATGTTTGCCTGTAACAACACATTTAATTAAGACTCAGCGATCACCACCGTTATCTCCGCCGCCATGTTTGAAAAGCTACCCTAGATAAAACCCCTCTTATCGACTTTACCCCTTGCTGTATGAGGGGAGAGAAGGCAATTTCAGTTGTACTTTGTTTAACCATATAATATCTCTGTGTACACACTAGAGTTTGAAATATTTGTTACTGTAAATATTGACAGTACGGGTCCAAAGTTGTCCGCTCTATACCGACAGAATTATTTGCACAGATAAAAGCAGATTCGGCTCATTGACGTTGACGCGGCCCGGGACGAAATGATACAGACAATCTTTATCCATATTAATTAACCCTATTTAGATCTACAAGATAGACACATATTGACTATATATAATTGTTCATAAACAAGATGTTGCTCTATCGCCTTCTGTTTTAATACATATTTTAATGAATCGAATTAATAGCTGGTCATGCGCTCTGGAAGAGACGGACATTGCACACGTCATAGTTCTATTAGATATCATCGTACGTTAAAATGTTCACGCATGTGCAGCATATGTATTCAAATTTAGCCCAATATATGAATTACACCACAACGCTTTAGTTTGGTTATTTTCTGTTGGCCAATTTCAGAAACAACCCACTTCACTAGGATCTATAATGTAACGTAGGCCTCAATATTTATATACACTGTACCATTAATTCAGGCTTGATGTGGCCATGTTATAAGTTACTTCATAAAACTTGAATATTTCATTTGATAACACGCTCATATAATTTATATCACAGTTGATACCAAGTAAACATGGGTGGATAAAGAAAACCAGTCGTGTAATCTCCATTGTTTACCCTCTTCATTATATTGATTAAAGCTACCCAGTGTCAATATTTAAACACACTATCTGTTTGTCTGTATTGCAAACATTGTGTCAAAATGTTTACGACGCTAATTGACCACGTGAAACAGGGCTATTGGTGATGTGGAACTTTTGATAACGTTCTTGGTAGTATGTTTACTCAGTATTTATCTTAAATATGTATGTGAATGTACATTTATGTATGTGACTGAAATTATCCTGTGTCCGTACTTGACACCTGTGGATCTGCTGACTCGTTGTTAAAGTCATCGATGATTGTGACGGTATTAAGTTAACAACAAATCAACGATACACAGCCTAATAAGTGAATCAAGCTACGATGTAAATTACAAACAGTATGTTACAAATGACTATACAGTTTGATAACTGCAACTGTAATCCAACTCTACATGGGGCTTGATCTCACACTCTCTCTCATTCTCGCCCCTCTCCTCTCTATATTTCCCTCTCTACTATCTGTTTGTCTGTATGTCTCTGTCTCTGTCTATGTCCGTCTCTGTCCCTGTCCCTGTCCCTGTCCCTGTCCCTGTCTCTGTCTCTGTCTCTGTCTCTGTCTCTGTCT
>ENA-OREC01001011-OREC01001011.1-marine-metagenome-genome-assembly--contig:-NODE-1011-length-13158-cov-13.737405_pt1 | contig 13158 bp, 11 predicted proteins | sample MGYA00248626_ERZ508543 | MGnify/ENA primary metagenome ERZ508543 (study PRJEB26211, sample SAMN05518279) | marine metagenome | isolation source: Puget Sound, Washington, USA | host: Bankia setacea... | reverse complement strand
ATCAACTGTAAATAAGTTATCTATATTGGTGTTAAGGTTATTTGAAATGTCATTTATGAAAAATAAGAATAGTATAGTGGAACACGGGTCACCTTGTTTTACTCCAATGTCTGATTCGAAAAAGCCTGATAGTTTTGACTTGTATCTGACACATGCTTTTACTGCACTATACATACTTTTCAGCGTTTTAATGAGTTTTCATGATACATTTTCGGTTATTAACTTTCTAAATAGATGCTGTCGGTCAATTTTATCGAAACATTTTTCGAAATCCACGATGGCGCAAAACAACTTTTCTTATTAGCTAAGGTTTTTGTTATAAACGAGTGGAGTACAAAAATGCAATCAACAGTTACTGTAGATTTAGATTTTTGGAAACCAAATTGATTCTTTAATATGTGTTCATGCTTTTGACTCCAGTTGGTCAATCTGTTTAATATGATCTGAGAAAAGAATTTTGAAAGTATATTTATTAGCGTTATTCCTCGATAGTTTTTTGCATCTTCTATATCGCCGCCTTTGACAAATGGACAGATAACTCCTTCTCCAAAACATCTGGGTATTCTCCCTTTAAAAGTAATCGATTAAATAGTTTTAACATAAAAACTGACGTATTCTCAAACGAATATTTATATATTTCTGCGCATATTTGATTTGTCCAGCGCTTTTATTGTTTTTCTGTTGTAATTTCTTTGTCTAAGTCCTCGTCTAATAACTGTTCTTCGTTATTGTCGTTATCATCGTTATCGCTACCACTACTAGTATCAGTGTTTGCTATAAAGATTTTTGAAATGGCCATTTAAGTCTGATACATTTAGATTTTCGGCAATTCTTTCGTTTTTCGCGTATTGTTCCTTGATCTTTTTCCAAGATTGTCTTGGATTGGTTTTACATAAGTTAGTCATGTTAATATTTTCTTTAGTTTGGTATTTCGATTTACTTTGTCTTTGTATACGTTTGTAGATTGCTTTTGCTGTAAGAAATTCGTTACGCAGTGTAGCGTTACTTCTATCGCGATTGAATGCATTTCTCGTTTTAGTGAACTGTTTTCTAGAACTATAACATTCTGCATTAAACCATGGTTCTAATTCGTTGGTCAAAAGAGAAAATGATTCATTCTTTAGTGATAAATCTTGTATAAACCTGTCAACTTTGGTTTCATCAAATACTATGTACATGGTTTGGGGGTTTACATTATTATTACTATCCGATAATTCTTCTTCGTTACATTGTACAGAGAATGAAATACCGCAATGATCTGAAAATTCCGTTATTTCTTCTATTTCAAATTTGGTTATGTATTTAATATCAGGTGAGTAAAGTAAAACGTAGTCAACTGTGCTCGAGCCAATGCGTGAATGAAATGTGTAATCTCCAATACCGCGGTCGTTATGTAAACGCCCGTTGCCTAGTATAAATGAGGTCGACTGACAAAGCTCAATCAAGCGTCTACCGTGCATGTCTATCACGTGGTCTTTCGAAACACGTGGTGGGATGTAAACATCATTTGACAGCTGATTGTTATTGCCTAAATAATTGTCAAAAGTGATGAAATCCTCTAGATTTGAACATCTACTATTAAAAATAGTCCTCCACTATATCGGCCTTTCTTCACATTTTGAGTTTTATTGCCGTACATGTGAAAACATTCATATCCTTTAATGTCTAAATTTACACATGTTGAATTTGAATTGAATGTCCCTGTGAAAAAAACAACGTCATACTTTTGAACATTTCTATGAAGTCTGGGTCTAAAAGTTTTCGAGAAAGGCCGTTTATATTCCAAGATAGAAAGTCTAAATCCTAAATCCACGTACTTCTTTGTTGGTACATTGTTAACGAATAGGGTATTTCCAGTGATACGTGTACGCTTGCCTCTTTCTTCCTCTCTCTTGCTTAATGGGTATAGCGCTTTCCTTGCCTCTCGATGTTCTTGTGGGGACTGCACGCCGATACCCAGGCGTTGATCCCTCAGTTTGGATTTTGTTCCTGGTTCTAGAGACTTGCACCGGATAGTCTCACGGTCGCTGTAGCTATGAAACTTGACAACGATTGGGTGCGGTTTCCTTGCGATCTTGGGTCCAAGTCGGTGAGCCCTGTCAAACGTCATGTTGGATGCGTCAATTTCAAGTTGTGTTTGGATGAGATCTTTGAGAAGAAGTTCTCAGTGTTCAGGTTCGTTGGCCTCTTGTACACCATAAAAGACCAGCTTTTCTCTACTTGGCCTGGCCTTGAGGTAAAGGACATCATCTTTCGAGTTCTCACATTGTATCTCACATGTTCCAATAAATGTCTCTAACTTTCTACAGTCTATTTCTAGTGACTTGATGTGATCCTTGGCTTGTAGTAACTCTGCTTTTTGGCTATCATATTCTTTGCTAATGAAATTACAGGAAGTCTCCATTTCTACGAACTTTGTCTCAAGGCCACCTACTCTCGTTTCGATCGCTGTCATTCTTGTTTTTGAGCATTCCAAGACTCGATTTCCAGTGAGTTCAGGTTTTATTTTCATGTTTTATCTAAAAGAGTGACATTGGAACCATTGTGATTTGAATGCCCTGTGTCCAAAATATCTCTTTGGAAATTTAAAACTTTTAGGCTGATTTGGAACGTCCATTTAAAAGTCAAACTTGAATGTGGCGAGTTTGAAATAATGCATATTGCTGGCTATTTAATGACGATTCTATTTTAACCAGTAATTGCAATAATCACAATCAACTACAGTTTTTGAAACATCAAACACGATACAAATAATTATTGTCGTATTACCTCTTCTTCTACGTTACCCGTCTTTAATACGGAGGAAATAAAGATTATATAATTTTATGTTTATTCAATATCGTGTCAGTCTGATATTGATCTATATGCGTTTAGCTTTATTTAAAATACGATTATTAAGAAAATCGGTATCAAATATTCGCGACCGCATTGCCGTTACTAGCCAGAATATTGGACCCCAGCTCCTACGCGCCTGCATAGATAGCAACTAAATGTTCTAATAGAACAAAAATGATTACCTCTTATGTAATAAATCTGTCCAATACATTTACATGTAATTAAGCAGTAAAAACATTATTACGTTACATTTTTTCGCTTAAAAAATGAAAGTTACTGATTTAAGCTTAAGGAAAGCACACTTATGGGGTTATATGACTTGCTCCTAAGCTAGTAAATGTTTTCAATCTTCCAATAATGTTAAATCCCTGCTGGGGACCTAGACATTTTGTTTATTTAAATAACTTGATACATGGATGTTATATAGTGTTAAATATACAGAAAACGGCATTTTTTCTGAATGCTTGAAGAAAATCATAGTCCCGAAAATCAGGGTCTATAGTCAACTCAATGTCTATAAACGGTGGGGTAGAGTTTTCACTATTGACCCGGAAGCAATATTTTCATCCTTGACCTTTCACCTTTCATTAACAAAACGAAATTTTACATCGACACAAATACTTTTCATATCGTAAACGAAAGTGCGTTGGATAATTGAAACCATCAAGTTTTCGGCGTTTAGATCTTTTCCTTCAATCAACAGTGAACATGGAAGGTAGTTGTGAAATATTGCAAGGCGAATGCGCAGAAATTTTAGTGAAAACTGACTCTGAAACACTGCCACGAGGTGACGATTGTAGGAACTTTTCGTCCTTTGAAAAACTTATCCATGCTGCAATAGGCTTGGAAAAAGATGCGCTAAAAGAACACGATTATGCTTTCCATAACACACCCAAGTTTTGTGTAAGGAAGGACCACAGCTACTCCTCCAAGAAGCAACACAGGAAAACTCAAAGTGTGGAAAATTTGACAGTTGCAAACAAACCTTTAGACCATTGTTATTATAAGTGTTTGGACACCAGACAAGTTTCCCAGTGTTACATTAAGGGCAAATGGAAGAACTATAACTCAATGTGTTTTCCTGATGACAGTTTTATATCGTACAACTCACAGGAATCAACTAACTATATAAGATGTATACCTCACTACCGATCAAACGACAGTGCGCTTGATGTGACTGGTTTTGATACAGTTTCCGATAAATGCCTTTCAACAGACAACATTCATCTGAAAACAGTTGATGTAATTACAGAAGCACAAATTTTCTCAGGAATCTCAGACCCAGACATATCAAAAATGACAATTGCTTCCGAAACAGAAACCATGTCTACTTCACTATTAAAGAATCCATCCATGAACGTGTTCGACCATACATATAGCCACATCACTGCAGAAAAGGATGCGGTGTTTGACCATACATATAATACATATGATAAATCTAATGAGAGGCGTGAAAGTTTTCCCTCATCTGCTGGCATTAAAAGGTTACGGAGCAATGAAAACCTCAATCTTTCAAAAATGGCATTCTTCAAAAGACAGGACTTCAAGAAATCACCTTTTCTAGATCAGTCTTACGAGTTACTTGATAGACAGAAGCTTTGTCGAAAACATGGCTCCCTTAAGCACAGAAAGAGAGACAAAACGCGAGAAAATGATATAGAAGCAAACCATCATAGACAGCAGAGGAGTTTGAAGTCCGGAGTTTCAGAACCAAACCAGATTTTGCTTGATCATACTTACGGAGAGGTTGAAGATTCTACAGATGACATTGTGAATCAGATTCAGAAAAGCGAAAAGACAGAGCACAATACACTAGACTTTAAGAATAGATGGTATGACCATAGCTATGTGAAAGAAAGTTTAAAGAAGATGGACAGCATGGAAGCCTTGTCAGATTCAGGGACAGAGTCATTGAATGATGAAGAAGAGGCGGAAATGTCAACCACTTTTGAGAGGATGCTTTCTTGCATTGCAAAAACTAAAGACCACACCTATGTTAAATAGTGTATACACTGTCTTGTAATTAAGTTACACAGACTTGTTCACTTATTTCTGTTTTGAATTTCTATTGAATAGAAAAAGTATGAGTTTTTTTTTCAAGGTTTCTCAATGCTACCATTCTCAAAGGTTGTTAATCAGTACTGTCATATTCACAAAAAGTGCTATAGATTATAGTTAAGTTACAAACAAACTATTTCTGAATCTGAAGGATAGTTAAAGTCTTGTTGTATGAGCTATCAAGATATATCCAATGAACAATGATATCTCAGTTATCATTCTTTTTAAGATACAACATAGTTTGTAAATACGTTCTTAAGAAATATTCGTGCAAATGATCATGTTTTCACGCGTGTTTTGTTTGTTTTACATACATTCTATTGAAGCTTGATTTTGACTTTTTAAAAGACACAGACATGTGCAATCTCGTGACTGAACTTCACTCTTTCTGTTTTCCCCTATTTAGTAGATCAAATTACTCTGGATTTAAATGTGACTAAATCATACTTTCAATTCTTAAATTTTGTTAGGTGTAGCGTTTTGTGTGCTTAGATATTTCTAAAACCCATGGAGACTAGAGTTTAAGCATATTTATAATCATTTGAAAATCACTCTTAATAACCTGCTTTAACGGTTTGTCTTTCAATGATACAAAGTAAACTTTAACTGGACATAACATAAATCAAACAGCATATGAGCAAGGGATGCAATTGAGTGAATTTACTGTTCATGTGACTTGTCCCTCGGGTAAACGTTATCTGTGATATGTATCAAGGGTGTATGTTTCTTTAGTATTTCAACCGAAATCAAGGAACAAAAAATCAATCAAGATGAATGTATTGATTTATTTTTCATTTTCAAGCCTACAGTTCCTTGCAAATTGGAAAGACTGCCTAGGCTTTGATTTTAAATGTTCATTAAACCTTTAAAATGGCAACACTTTAGAGCCAAGCATTGGAATCTGAATGACTCTTATGAAGCAACAAGGACATTTTATTTTAAGGAGATTGCAGTGTGCTACTTAGCCATTTTGATCAAGTTATGAAGGGTGCAGTTTTGTTTCCAGATATATTCTGTATATAATTGTATTGTTCAATCGTTGATGTGCTAAATGTGTATAACTATTTAAATACTCAGCATAATATATAGTTGTGTTATTTATTATACTATAACTTATAAGGTTGTGTATTGTAAAGTGTTTAACAGTTATCAGGTGAACTGGAGTGAAAGTACATTGTCAGTACAGTAAAGTTCAGCTATTAATACTTACCTATATTGAGTCCCAAATATCTGACTCCAATGCAACTGGGTCTTGCTACTAAGACTACTTCATGTCCGTCCCAAAGAGTGGTTTTCATTAGCCGAACTTTACTGTATCTACTTCTTAACATTAAAGGTTGTGATTCTAATTTTGAGGTAAACGACATTTTTTTAAATTTGTGTCCTAACTAGATACTCTAATTTAGAAACACGAAATCCGATTTATTGCAAGTCTTATCTAGGTGCCTGGGTCAAGATAGAAATTGTCATCAAAAATCGTGTCTGTTAAATTTTTGGTCATTGTTACATACATGTATAATAGTTTTCAAGCGCTATCTAAGTACATATTGTTTAGTGCAAGGTAGTTGTTTCATTTGTAGCGACTTTTACATTTTTACCTCAGAATTAGAATCACAACCTTTAAGAGCTGTGTTCTTCTACCATTCAAGTCAACCCAGAAGTATTTGTTTAGTATAACTGGTTTATTTTGCTCACATTCTACAGATTTGAATAGTATGACAATATACTTTTGATTAGTGATGTTTTATGATTATCAATACATAGCTCGTTAAAAATGTTAATGAACAAACTTTAGTGAAGAATTCTTAATGGCCGCTTCCAAGTATCCCACTATAGGGAAACTTTAAAGAACCCAGAGCAATGATATTTAGTGCATATCAATGACTACTGAAGGTACAAAATTCCAGCTTTATGAGGGGAGGTATGCCGTAATGGTTAGTGTGTTTGATTCTTAATCGGTTAATGCATGCAAGAAACTTTACTCTCATTGATTAGTACTGGTTGGTTCCAGGAACAGATTCAAGTGTGATTTACATTTATAAGCAGTATGGCTATTTTCACACACACAGAAAAATAAATGAGTATAAACTAAGTCTTCCTAGACACACCTGTAAGAAGATTCTTAGGAATGTATTTGTACAGTTACTTAATAAGGCATTTTCGAAGTTTAATCAGCATTTATAGAGGTCTTGTAAAACTGGCTGTATTGATTATTCAGATTCGGTTTTTGGGACATTACCATCTATCCCCACTTTATATTTGTAAAATACAAGAGAAACAAGCTCTCATATCTACCTCTTGTGGAAAAAGTCAGCATTGTTTGTGAGATGTGTGGTCTCTCCAAACTCTATTCTCAATTAGATTCGAAGACTTTGATTTGGAGTTAACATAGTTTGATGGTCTTTGTGGTTGCATTTACACACTCGCTGTCGCACACTATCTGCATGTTGATATTTCCTTTTAGTAATAAGTTAAGTGGACTGTGTTGCCTCATGGGTAAAGTAACCTCTTGGAATAGTTTGTGACCATGTCTAGTTAGTAATTATGCTCTTTAATGTACTCAATTATGACCCCGTGTGTGTGATTTAGTGTTACTGAAGTGTTCACTTAGATAGAAGTATGTACATGTTAACAGTTCTGTTCTCGTACTGTGACTGGCAAGTGTAATAAAACAAATGTGGAAAATACACTCCAGGGTTTGTTTCCTTTTCAAATGTTGCAACATAAAAAACTTGTTAATAATTATGTTTCAAATATAATAACATTCACAGCATTTCATTCAATAGGATTGTATATCTCTAGCAACTTTTGTGATGCTGCAATTATGTATACATGTACTTTACAAATTGTTTTTAGAAACCTCAGTAGTTTGCTTGTAAGGGGTTGTAGTACAGTGGTGTGCCATACTGAATATTTTAATGAGCATGAACCATGGACATGTTATTTTTCCAGAGTTTAGTCAAAACTTTTGCGTGTTTTTTTTTTATGCAGAGTGAAAGCCTTGAACGTCTGTTGATGGCAAATACTTTCTCTGGAAAACAAAAGTATGATCCTTATATTTACAAAGCAATCTCAATTTGTCAGGTGATCACACATAGGCGAGATATCAGTCCTTAGAAACGTTCAAGGGCAAACATGCACGGTTTCACACACAAAAATCAATAACGACAAACTATTGTCTAGGGATTTATTTACACATTGTTTTGCAATAAAGTTACAATATCTGCATATGAAACATATGTTAGATCCTATACTATGGCGAATAATATGTGCTTAAAAGAGAGCATACATCTTTTCAAACATTACAGAGCAAAAGACTTACAAATTATATGAAGCTTGTTCCAATAACTTGCTGTCCAGTTTAAGCTTATTGTGAATGCTGTATTTTGTGCATCCCCTTTTTTCGATAAATGTAAACAAGTAAATAGTGCAACAAAACTGATATGGGAAAATCAAAAACTACTTTTAAACAAAACTGAGCCTCATGTTTCAATTTTTTTTGATAGCAATGATTTATCTAGATGACTCCTATATTTAAAACTGACCTTTTGTACACTGGTAGGTAGCATCTGGCTTATATAATAGGTCCAAGCTGTCTAGTTACATTTAGTGCATGCATATACCTATTCTTATACAAACAAACTCTTCTAGGAGTATAATTAAAATGACAAATCATGATTATGTTGAATACAAATAAAATGCTGACAAACCTAAACCCGGTACAAAGTAATGCATTTGTTCTTTCAGTTCATGATATACACATATTTCAAAGAAAATTGGTATAAAGAAAAGAAATGTTATAACATAGAACGCCACTCACAAATCTTAAATTAACCATGCTGGAAAACTAGTAAATTAATTACCAATCACACTTTTAATCTTGTAAAACAGTTTTCCCATTTTAGTGCGAGTACAAATACATGTACATTATCATAAGCTTTCACAAGCAAAATGGACATGTAACACACTGGTGATTAACTCTGCCATCTATATTATAATCAAGAGCAGGCTAACAATGACAACACCGGAGAAATAACCTTTATACCAGTAACTATCTGTACGGCCTGGGGTCAAACGGTTTCCGATAAAACTTCAAATTTGCTTCGCTTACAAACTCACTGATTATAAAGACGTTTACAATAGGTTACATTGTTTCGCCTTACACTTCCATTTTGAACATTGTTGTTTAACCGAGATGTACAAATTCAGAAAAGAATAATACCCCAAAGGCAAATTAAGATACATAAACAAGCACATGAATACAAATGATATGGGTAAACAATAAAATGATAAACCTGTCGCCATACTTTGTCACAACTCACCCACTAACACTCTAGTCAAAGAATACAAATCATTGACCAATCATACATGAATAATGATAATTGTAATTTGAAACAACTGAAGCTAAATGTTAATGATAGTATATTATAAAGGAGCATACAAATGTTCAAACCCTGACTCATAAAACAACATGACAGTTACTACAAAAGTTCATAAAGTAGCACTTACAAAGGTCAGTACACATGTATTCAGGTTGGGTAGCCTTAAAAACTTCACAGAATGAAATATAAATCAAAGTAAAATCAATTTATTGAATCAAGACTTAACACATTTTTAAAACTTCATTATTTTTGTATCTCATTTTATGTTTGCGTAAAAGATTCTTGAATTAAGAGCATATTGACATTTCTGATTCAAAGTCGCATAGATATTCTTCAATGGAAAAAAATAACAAATTCATCTAATTGTTACTGATAAAACTATAATTAACAATATGGTAAAAACTTTTTTTAACAAGTTGAACAATAAGTGATAAAAAACACATGAAACATTGTTTTTATCATCTCTCTCTGGCACTACAACTGCACTTGCTTTTTAACCACAGTTATTTTACCACAATCTCGTGTGTCAATAATCCATCCAACATATCTCACCACACAGCCGACAACAAGACCCACTCTGAGTCATAAACTAACAAATATCAACAATGTATCGAAACTGCAAGTAAAACATGAAGATAGCTGCTTATAAACGTGTATTCTTTCAGACCTCCATTTATTCTGGGAATGTGTCCACTGAAATCACAAAAATACATGAAAACATTTACCATACTGAGACTTCTATAACAACATATACTTGAGAACAAGGTTCAGGATTTCTTTTGCTTAACTGTTGAGAGGGTATGAATATCTATTTTTGGTATAAAAAAACACCCACACATAAATTGGCATGTATGAACATCATGCTGAACATCTAGTTAATGTTGACAGACAGACAGACAGATAGATAAGCCAGAGTCTATTTTTTTAATGGACATGGATATAGATTTGTATTGTGTTTACTTTAATTATCATTCATGATTGAAATAAGGGATAAATGTTATAGATTCAAACATGAGTGCAAAATCTAAGTAACTCTAGCTTGCCAAAGAAAACAAACTCCGAATTTTTGTGTAACTCACTAGGAAATAATGTTTATTGAAAACAAGGCAGCAGTTATCATCTAAAGTTCACACTAATCGTACTCTAACATTCCTTACCACTTTCCAATTAATCGACACCAAGATCTGAAGCTGATGGGCCCCCTCCTGAACTGCTGCCCCCTGGTGCTCCAGCCCCTGCGTCTCCGGGCTCATCATCCCCACCCATGGGTTCCTCACTGCCCCCGGCACCACCGCCAAACTTGTTGGACAACTTCTGTATGATGCGCTGGATTTTAGGGTTGTTCTGATACTTTGAGATGTTGGCTGGGTTTTGACTGACATCCATAAATGCGGCAGATACCTCGGGATCCTGACAGATGAGAAGTAATGATAAAGTAAACCTTTTTTTATATTATTATTCATAATGCTCAATTCATACACACCAAATTTAAATTAGAACGACGAGTCAAATCACAAAAGTATTCTCCCCGTTCCACACTATAAATTGTCACTTGAAACATTTCACACTAGGATTGTTCTTCTTCGTGCACTTCCTTGAAGGTTGTGTACTGTAACTGTGTACAGTTTTTTCTGTATCAGTTCACTTGTTGAGTAGAAGCTGCACTTGATCAGATGGATGGACTGACAAAAAGACAGGGTGATTCCTTTATATCCCCATAAACTTTATTTGCGAGTGGTATTACTATAACATCAAGTAATTACTTTACACACAAATGGTAAATTGAAGTTAATTATTTATACTAGTTAATTCTTTATTACGCAGGCATATTATCTAGTTAGTCTGCTGCTTTAGTAAAGTTTTTACCTGGAAGGCGGCAAGCACTTCTGGGTCTTGTAATAACTGTGAGATATCAGGCATTCCTCCGGCACCGCCTCCTCCTCCCGCTCCACCAGCACCTCCTGTGTAATACAGAAAAATCTCTACATTAGACACTGCTATGGTTTGTCTATAAAGCTGCATGCTAACAAATGGCTACTCAAAGTAACTTTTTAATTACAGTCAAGTCCCCCTCATAAAACCACATCTGGGACTTAAAAATGAGGTCTAAATATAAATCTTAACACATTTTTAAAAGCATAATTTCACTGTATTCATTCTCATGAGCAAGAAATATCCGTTTTTTTCCTGCTTACACTTTTTTGTTGACATGTAAATTTGGTTGAGAACCATTGTACATTGTATTTTAAGGTTATTGCATGATTGAAACCAGAATTTATAGACAGCAAGGCTTACAGATACAATCATTTCTTACTAATGTAGACATTAGTTTATTTTGATTGAATGAAAGACCGCACACAACTTATCGCTAAGCACCATTAACAAGTTTGTTCCATCCGCAAGAAATTTGAAATAACTGTTATTTATAGATTTGATGTTCAGCTAACCAACAAAATTGACACAAAAATGTTCCCCATGAAAAAAATATTTCAAAGTAAATGCATGTAGAGCAAAACCACGTCCAGAAGACAACTGTAGGGCACAATCTTGAATGGGTTTTAATTGCATATTAGAATGTGTAATTGTGTGCAGTTGCCCTGGCTGTGATTGGACTGGTGCACGGACATGCTCCAAAGCTCCAAAAAATTAATATACCCAATAGCCCTCAACAACAAAAAATGCACAGTGTTTGTATAGAGTAGATTAAGTTAAATAAGTAACATCTATTGAGACAAATATACTAAAATGATAATAGTTAAGTTGGAAAATACTTGAAAATGACAACAAATTGACAATAAACATACCCTGGTAAATCTCTGACAGAACTAAATGATACTGTCTGTCCAGTATGTTCAAGATAAAGTAAACTAATCTAAGTCGATGATGAAAGTAAAACGTTAACAGTACACAGTCAGCCTAGATCACAAACACTTGTAACAAAATGTATATAAATACAGACATATACAATCTTGTTCATTTAGCATACAGTTTAAAAACAATCACACAATATTCATTATGACATCTACATATCTAATATCAAAGACGGACAAAGTCTACATTTTGATTATAATAAAGCACATGGAAATGAATGTCAAAGAAGCATAGGAAACTAAGTGAAAAACAACACTGAGCAAGACAAAGCAGTTTAAGTTGAACTAATTTTTGACCCCTTGGTACCCTGTGCCGTTTTTCACCAGCTTCCAGTCCTCTCTAAGGATGAATGCCTATTTAAAGCTTACCTGGAAATCCCCCTGGCATACCTCCACCACCTGGCATTCCCCCAGGGAATCCCCCTGGCATGCCACCACCCCCTGGCATGCCACCACCTCCTGGCATTCCCCCAGGGAATCCACCTGGCATTCCAGGAAATCCTCCTGGCATACCAGGAAATCCCCCTGGCATTCCACCGGGGAATCCCCCAGGGAAACCTCCCATGCCCTCACCTGCACTCTGGCTTTCCTGAAGTGACAATTACTTTTTGAAGTTTAATTTGTATAAACTTCAAATTGCTAATATAGTACATTTGTATAATACTTACTTATAATAATCACGTACCATTTAAAGGCATGAGCAGATATCTTCTAAACTAGTAATACTGATATAATATGGTGTCACAATTGTGTACATGCCAGAAACTGTGAAGCATTTTCATAAGTAACATGTTAATAACAAGAGATGTTTGTAAAACATCATGCCCCGTAAAGCTTTTTTGTCATAGACATTTTGTACAACTGGATTAGTCAGTTTCACAAATGTATGAAGATGAAATTCGTTTTGGGAAATTGTTACTTAAACAATCGGAAATGGTTTTAACACATTTGACCCTGGTGTCATTGACCTTTGCCCAATGACCCCAAAATCAATAGGGTTCTTCTGCTACCCA
>ENA-OREC01001010-OREC01001010.1-marine-metagenome-genome-assembly--contig:-NODE-1010-length-13159-cov-12.767696_pt1 | contig 13159 bp, 5 predicted proteins | sample MGYA00248626_ERZ508543 | MGnify/ENA primary metagenome ERZ508543 (study PRJEB26211, sample SAMN05518279) | marine metagenome | isolation source: Puget Sound, Washington, USA | host: Bankia setacea... | reverse complement strand
GGGGGATTTTAAATATATCAAGTTATGAAATGACCACTTTTTGCTACTGTTTTTCAGTATCTTGGAATGGTAAGCAAAAGTATAAATGTATTGGTATATACAATGTATATATGTTCACATGTGTTATGTACTGGTCTCATCTCCTCATAAACATAACTGGACAAACACAAGACTGCAAATGATGCCCAGACATCAGTATATGTTGTATTATGAGATGAGGCCAAAATCACTACCATGAGTATAACTGGTGGAATGTTTAATTGGGGATATTTGATCATCTTTTTTCTATGTTTTTCTATGTTTTTCTAGGTGGATTAAGTTTGAATCTGGTATAGGAAGCATTTACTTGATTTTTTTACTCAATAAATATTGGAGGATTTTATTGCTTACCTTAGAAAGTGCACTTCAAGGTTTATACATACATTTTAACATTATGTACATTACTTTTTCCTTTATTCGTTGCCATGGTAACAGGATGAACCACAAACAAGGTGACGTAAACACAGTCCTGTGAACCCCCTATTTTTTGCGGCATGCTCTTGTTTTTATCTTTTGTATTACACGTGAACCTATGATTATATCTCTTGGTATGGTGCATAAGTTCTTGTATTCATTGAACACCCCTCGATATTTAGAAGAAAATGTAAAGAAAATCAACAATGAAGTGTTACCCGTCCCTTGGCATGATGAAGTTATTTCTTTCTGTGGTTATGATTTGAAATGATTTTTCTGGCTTTCATTTTTATGCATATTTGTTACAAGGCATTATTGAATCAATGTGTAGAGTAGTTTATTAAATTTCATACACTTTCATTTGCAACCATGTTCATCATAGGCCTATGCTTTTGTGAGTATATCTTTTTGCAGAAATCAGAAGTTGGTATATTTCATCTAGTGTGATATTTGTTGTCAACTTTTTGAAAGTGTTTTTTTTCTCTCTGCCTAAAGCCATTTAGTACTACTTCTCCCAAGTGATTGGCCATCTTCTCAATGAGTTCAACTGTTGGTGTATTCTACATCTGTTCCTTCAAATTTCCCAGATTTTTTTATTATTTATCAAAGTTTTGAAAAGATCTTTTTGGTGCTACATGTGTATTATGCTTTATTGGGGGTACCTAAGAATTACCCAAGCTGTATACATGTATATTATTTTCATATTTTGATGTAGTTGTGATTCAGAATATGTTTTCATTGCACAATCTTTTGTATCATATTCTTGTCAATCAAAGTCTTCAGTTTAAAAATCTATCGACTATAATGTAACTATTTGCCTTTTTCTCATTCTATTATCTGTGTAACCTTCATTGTTGCTGTCTTTGTTTCGTGTGATTCTTTCTGGTAAAATGTCTGTAGATTCCATATTGTTCAAGTAAGATATTGTATAAGCCAAGCAAACTTCATAAATATACATACTTACATACATACCTTGAAAGTGTGAAATATCAACCAAAACAGACCTCACTAAAACATTGAAAGTTTTATTGTACCAAACTGTTGGTTATTTTCAGATTTTATGTCCGATATCTATATATTCCATACTTCTTCAACATTCCAATCGATGGTATGATAACTAACATTGTCGTCACTGTATTTCTGTAAATTGCAACTTTCATGAATCGTGGTATGACCCAAAACTAATGTTGTTGGTATAATTTGTGTTTTATATTTGCAAATTTAATGACTTGCTATTTTCATGTTTGTCACCTGTGAACAGTTTACTTCGTACTACACGTTCCTGCAGATTAACGGAAGTATGTACTTCTTCACCCGTAGTGACCATGTGAAATCACTCTCTCGACACTATGTCACTTCTCCTAGACCACGTTTGTTGTGAGAAACTCCCATTCAAAATGTGCTTTCTCTTCTTTTGTCTTTCATTTGTACAAGGTCACATGCATACACTTAGCTAATCAGAGGTCAACGGTTAGCTACTATGTGAGAAGTTACCCCACAGATGTAGTTGTCACTATAATCATCTTCTGAAGTTCTCTGGAAACCTTATTTACATCTATTTCCACTTGAAGGTCACACCTCCAAGGTCAAGGTTAAAGGATGACACAGTGCACTATTGGAACTCTTTGATGTTTTTATTTTTTCCGCAGAAATTCACCTTGAATATATTTTCATAAATAATTATCATCAGTGCATCTAATTTCACCATCAAAGTCAATCATCACATATTGTTGGCTGGGCTATTTTTCTGAGATGCATGTTTATAATTTTTGCTCAGAATTGTGCGGGAGCGGCTGTTTTCAGTTTTTTCTTTTGTTAAATGTAAATCTGCAAAAATGTATTAATGTGTTTCTTGTTAAAAATACAAAGTATTCATTGTAAAGACAGGAAATCTATTTAAAACATAAGCGTTGATTTTGACTTGCATTTCCTGGTCCTGAAATTGTCTGGTTTAGCAACTTTTCATTGTAAATCATAAATTGTTTTCTATGCAACAAAATGATATGTTTAAATTGCTAACTGAACAAAATCCAATTGGTTATACAACATGTATAAGGAAAGCTTTTATTTCAACTCCAACCATAATTTGTATAATAACGTGATGATGTGTATATTTTCAGTGAATACACGCCAGAATGGAGTGACAACTTTCCACCATCTGCACCGGGATATAGCGGACGCCGAGGTGTAGCCCAGGACGCTCTAGTAGGCACCGACAACGGGATCTTTATGGTGCCGAAGTCAGGCGATATGTACAGTTCTTACCAATCTCGAGACCATTCCATGTATCATGATCGTGACAATTTGTTATATAGTCCAGAAAATGTCCGCTCTGCTGCATATCATGTAGATAACTCATCAAGATACCTGGACAACAACAGTTACTTGAACAGTGTTCACAGTGTTAACAACAGAAATGGTAGTCACACTAACAGTACTATGAACAGAAGTGCAAGATCTATTCCTATTGGTGATGATGAAAATGGGTTTAGAGACTCTGTAAGAGTGAGAAATAGTTCCAGTGCTAAAAATAGATCCAGATCTCAACCATCGTATCGTCATAGTGACGGCCCACGGTACCCTGCTCCAGAACGACCCAGGTCAAGGGGTCAGTCGTTGCCACGAGACAATTCTAGACAGACTAGTTTCTATGACGACACCATTCCATATGGCCCGCAATCTCAAGTGCCTCCGCGATCTCCACAATATCCCATGTCACAAACCCCTCTAATTCCTGGCAGTCAGAGACGATTACCAGGGGAGGAAGATGTGTTCATGACACCACAACAACCTCCAATGTCTTCACTCAGCAGACCAGGCTTCCCCCGCCATAGCTCTATGAAACCTGGTCAGACTTACCTTACAGAGGATGTGGATACTTCTGGTCATCCATTCACCACCAATGACATCAGCTCAGTCCTCCCATCTCCATTTTCCGTATCTAGGCAACCATATCACCCATACCAACGCCAATTTCAAGACTCATCCATCCAACCTGTGCCATACAGTAACACTTCCAGACACCCAAATCAAAGTAGGAATGGTAGCTATGGAGATAATGACAACACAGTGGTTGCTAGGCAACACGAATCTCCAGATAGAACTATGACAAGGTCAAGGACTGCCTCTAATGAAGAAAGCAGTGACAGTAGTGGACGACCTTTGAACTATACACGGGACCAGTTGCTAGGTGCTGTAGATCAAGTGAGAAGGGGTCCAAGGACAGGAAGTAGGGGTCAGGGTTCCGGGCAGCCTTGGGGTTCCGGAACTGATTTTTCTGACAGTCCACCGTTAAGTGGACATGGTGCTCAAATTCCAGAAAGTGCAAAACCTAGTGTCATAGTTAGAGATAGACCTAGTAAAGGGTTTTCATATGAACAAGAGCCTGCGCATAGACACAGTAATGGTCAAAGTGTGAATAGTTCAGGTACGGGCAGCTACATGGGGCGTAATAGGAGTGTGGGTAGGGAAGATTTGACCCCAGACTCTGTAAGCAGTGGTATAGGAAGTCGTAACACTTCATCTCAATTAACGGGTTCCTCATTACATTCCCGTCCATCTCGCTTAGGTTCTAGTGGCACACACGAAATGAGTCATGATTCTGCTGTTCCTTATGCTGAATATCCATTAACACAGAGAAAAGATGTGTCCGCTGATGAAAACTATGAATTCGACTCTTACAATGCAGTGGAATCAGATTTACTAGAAGCGTTAAGAAATTACTCCGAAGTAAACAATGGCAATGAAGAATTATTAAGTGCTCTACAAGAAGGATTAAGTACAAGTGGTCTTATGTCAGAACTTTATCCTAAACCTTCTCGTCAAAGTCGTTACTCGGACTCTGAGAAAAGATTTGAGAAGTTACGTGGTGAGTACCAAAAGTATCGACAACAGCAGATAGCAGATGAGTCCAGAGGTTCTGATTATGATCCACGTAATTCCAGAGAATACCAGCCATACCAACCTCAAGCAGAAAGTTACAGCTCAACATTGAGTTCAAGACAATCTGCTGGAAACTACGGGCATCCTGACAGTGGCAACTTCCCTGTCAGGGGAAACAACTCTGTTTACAAAGCTGGGCCAATGGATAGTGATATGTTATGAATTACCTCCCCTGTTTGAGGAAATATTTTAGATGGAGGATAAATCAATTGTGAACATAGAAACAAAGGGTCTGAGTTATCATTATTAGTCATGATAGTGTTTGTATGTTACTGTTAAATCTGGAACTTTACATATCACAGTATTTGTTTTTTACCAAATACTGCTACTTTAAATGTGTAGAAATCATTCCTATTTTAGAATTGATTGCAGTACTGCTGTGATTTGTTGGGAAACTGAACTATTATGAAGGGAAACACGAACAGTTTACAGTTATACTGCACTTAACTCTAGAAATATAGTTGTATGTTTGATTACGGTTGTATTTATGTAATATCATCCATTGTATTGTAAATGACCAGTATACTGTAGTTAGATAGTTAAATAAATATTTGTAGTTTGTGTTAGGAGGTTGCATGCATACAGTTTTACTGTTCTCAGATATTAAAGTACATAGAATGTTTTGCCATGAACTTCTGTTGTATAATACACATGTATGAACTCAACTGTATAAAATAGTGAACAGTAGGATGTGCATGTGTGATGTCCAACAGTAGGATGTGTGATGTCCAACAGTAGGATGTGCACGTGTGATGTCCAACAGTAGGATGTGTGATGTCCAACAGTAGGATGTGCATGTGTGATGTCCAACAGTAGGATGTGTGATGTCCAACAGTAGGATGTGCATGTGTGATGTCCAACAGTAGGATGTGCACGTGTGATGTCCAACAGTAGGATGTGCATGTGTGATGTCCAACAGCATTTTAACAATACAAACTCTACCACTTCTTTGTTTTGTTTTTAATACAAAGATATTTTTAAATTCTTGTATTTTAATTTATTTTAAAAATGTAAAAAGGTTTTAAAGTAGGGGCAATACTCTTTTCTCAATGTTTTATGGCTTTTAGAATTTGATTTGGAAATATTCTGTTATGTCTATTATGATTTTTCACGCAGATTTACTTGTGAATTATGTTGTATTTTGAGTCTAAAGTTAGCAACAAGCTGTTAGCCCTTACATTGTTGTATACAATCAGTGTTGTTATGGTAATGCATTGTAGTTGCGAGTGTGACTCTTCATTGAAATCTAAGTAACTATAACTCAAAGATACAGATTATCATTCAGTTAAAACTGATTAATTTAAGTGTAAAGTAACAATATTTGTCATTGCAGTGAACTGTAAACAAACCTTGCATGGAACAAAAGTCTACAAATGGCATTTTTATCAAAATCTTGAAAATCGTTGAAATGCAAGTAATGTTTTTTAAAAGTGGCATTGGTTTCATGGAATAGTTGGAAGCAGTCCTTGAATTAAGTAATTAGAAATATTGAAGTTTTCCAGGGAAGACTTTACCAGCATACCTGATAATTAAATATTCAACATGTATATGTAAATAAGTTAGGTACAATGGTTGTGCATGGTAGTTATAGAGATGTATGTACTTGTCATGTAAATGTTGTAGTCTGTCATTGAAATGTATGTAACGATCATTGAAGTACGATCATGTATCTTTTACTATGTATATCATTAAAACCTGTCTTGATATATATCGTTCTAAGGTGCCTTTTTTTTATAGAGAAACAATATTAGATTGATTGATAAATGTTGTCTAAGTAAAGAGTTTCCTTGGAAACCAAACTTTGAACCAAACTGTGCTTATTATTGTATGACAAGTATTTCTTGATAAACTATAGTGACCAACTCGCATAAATGTAGTTTATGTTCATATTGTAACTTGCAGAATTAATAAAACAGTTTTGGCTATGATGGATAATTGAATAAAGTATTGATAAATGGAAAAGAAATCATGAATAAATGCTGCATGAAATGATGTGTACAAGTATCGGGTAATCAAGATTATATGAATTATGATGATTGCACAAATGTTGTAGTCTTTAAGTTTTAAGGTCTTTTAAACAATGAACCACTGAAAAGTTTAAGATTTTATACTTTGAAGGGGCAAACAACATTTTGAAAGAGATTATAACAAAAATATCTCATAGAGGCAAACATTCCCCACAGACTCTTCTACAATGGCATCTAAAGATTTAGTTGATTTGAAATAGATTGTTAGTTTTAATATACGTTTTAATTATTTAAGTTTACATTTAGATTAAATTATTAATGATTCAAGTACATGCTGAGGCAAATTACGCCATGAATTCTGTAAACTGAACTTTAGCATGTTATTATATTTTAAATTTAATATCATGATCAATTCATTTAAAATCTACTCTTGACAGAATTCATCAATTCTCTAAATGTGGGTTTTCATTGTTCACTTTCATATCATCAATGGCAGAATCTGTGCAATATGATACATATACCTATATTCGTGATATCGCTCAACATGTTATCCATCATTAGGTATTTACATTTTAGCCATATGTTAAGTAGAAACTTGTCTAAAACTATGTGTATCAGTTTCTACACAGCATATGCAGAAATTCACAAAGTAACACCGGTCTCCACACAATATATTCAGAAATCTAAAAATTGTAACACCGGTCTCCACACAATATAGTCAGAAATCTAAAAATAGTAACACCAGTCTCCACACAATATAGTCAGAAATCTAAAAATAGTAACACCGGTCTCCACACAATATAGTCAGAAATCTAAAAATAGTAACACCAGTCTCCACACAATATATTCAGAAATCTAAAAATAGTAACACCAGTCTCCACACAATATAGTCAGAAATCTAAAAATAGTAACACCTGTCTCCACACAATATATTCAGAAATCTAAAAATAGTAATACCGGTCTCCACACAATATTATTCAGAAATCTAAAAATAGTAACACCAGTCTCCACACAATATTCAGAAATCTAAAAATAATAACGCCGGTCTCAAAAATTCAAAAATGCAACACATAAAAATAGTTTAAAACTGTTTTTGGAAGTGCCTCAGATTACATGTATATTTATTTTTAATTGTGTAATGTAAAAAAAGCAGAAATGTCCTTATTGCACCTGCAACATGTGTTAGATTGGCAGAATTAACACTTGACTGTTTGGCCTTGGAAGAGTTCAATGTCCCATAACAAGCTTGTAACAACGTGTAACACTGATCTATAAGCAGTTTAAATAATTGCACTACAAAGGCTTGGTAGGATTATAAAATCACAGTAAGTTGACTTTAGGTTTGATTTAACAAAACAATTTTTAATTTATTTTTGTGATTTCTTTTCAGTTTTTTTAACTATATTTTTCTTCCCCTGTTTTGTTGATTTATGATGGCTCGTTAGTTTACAGGCTGAATTATCTCTTCATTAGGAAGTATCTGGTAATTAGAGTATGTTAATTGTTTGGTTTGATTTCAGTCTTTTATACATGTGTGACATTTATTCACACAACATGTGCTTAAAGGGACCAATTGTTTTTTGGGGGGTTTAAATAATTTGTTTGTTTGTATGCATTGATAAAAGTTGTCAGAAAATCAAACTATGGCACAATTTTCTCAGTCTCTTTTTATGTTCCAACTACCTGAAACTATCTTACCGTTCATTTAAACATCTTACTTCTGGTTTCACATTTGATTATGGTTATAATATATACATCATTGTTTTATGTTTTCATTCCTTTGTGTAATTTCATGTATTTTGTTCTTTTTCATTACTTTTGTTTTATTTCATTACTTTTGTTTCATTTCATTTAGTTAATAATCTGGCAGCTTGTATTTTCAGTATTTTATTTTACTTATTATTTCTTATTACCTTATAGGGCACATTAATGGTAGATATTACAAACTATAATATTAGGAGAAGAGTGTATAGTCCCATGTATGTTGTGTTTTTAAGTGGTTCTGGAAAGGTAAATATTCCTGGAATTCTTATAATTTTTCCTGATTCTTTGCCCGATTAGCACATGAACAGTTCTGTTAGGAATAAAGAGTCCAGGTTTTTTCTCAAGTCGGCGTTTAAATTGTTTTACAGCTTCAATCAACAGAAATGTGAAACTTGGTAGTTTTGTTGAACATCCATGACCTTAGAAAGTTAAATATTACAGTTAAAAACATAACTGTTGTAGCTGTTGTGTTCATATGCATTTGAACATTTCTTTGCCTGACAAACATTTAGTGACATTGACTTTACTCAAATATGATAGGCCATTGAGTTTATATATTCACAAGCCTTGGTTACATTGACTTATGAACCATTCATCTTTATGTACACACTAATCTCTTGTATTTGAAAGCTCTATTACTTGGAGTTCTATCTAATATAACGCTGATAAGACCCAATAAACAGTCTGTATGATTTATATGTTGAGGGGTGAATGCAAACGAATTCTATCAGATTCTTCTTTGGAAAATACTTAGAATACTTTCGCAATCACCCCTCAAAATGCTCTGTAGACCCTCAGTACATCTTTGTGAAAATGTCAGATGTGATTAAAAACTTGATGTAGTTGAATGACAGTTGCTAAGTACTTGAACATTTAAATGTCAGAGAAAAAGTTCATTCAGTGAGCTGACTAAAAACATTACGTTGAAAAGTGTATGATTGTGTCAGTTATGAAAATGAATCTATTTACTACAATATTATATATGCCATTTTTATATGTTGTATTTTTGTCATCCATATTTTTGGTATCGATCAAACTGTATTGTTGATATGTTATTGATGCTTTTGATAGAAGGGACATAAAAATAAAACATGTTCAAATATACAGCGTTGTCTATTTCTTTCAAACGCTCTCTGTCCACAGACTGGCACATTATGACATTCTCGTTCATGCCCATACAAGTCTACACAAAGAATGTTCACATGCATACACACAGACTAGCTCATGTGCATACACACAGACTCATTCACGTACACACAGACTAGCTCATGTGCATACAAACAGGCTCGTTCATGCACACACAGACTCATTTATACACACAGACTCGTTCACGCACACACAGACTCATTTATACACACAGACTCGTTCACATGCATACACACAGACTCGTTCATGCACACACAGACTAGCTCATGTGCATACACACAGACTCGTTCACGCACACACAGACTCATTTATACACACAGACTCGTTCACATGCATACACTAAGACTCGTTCACGCACACACAGACTAGCTCATGTGCATACAAACAGACTCGTTCACATGCATACACACAGACTCGTTCACATGCATACAAACAGACTCGTTCACATGCATACACACAGACTCGTTCACATGCATACAGACAGACTCGTTCACATGCATACACACAGACTCGTTCACATGCATACAAACAGACTCGTTCACATGCATACAAACAGACTCGTTCACGCACATACACATGGACTCATTCACGCACATACACATGGACTCATTCACACACAGACTAATTCGCATACACACACACATACTCATTCATGTGCAACTGTTGACTAAATCAAGACACCATTAAGACAAAACAAATGGATCATTTTAGAGGAGTCTCTAGTGAACAGAGGTTAATTTCATATAAAAAGTTACAGACATATTAATTATTTATTGTGATAATTAAAAACCTAAATGTCTGTTATAGAAATGTAGTTTTATTAACTGAGCATTATGGCAATTAGGTGTTTTTACATTGTATAGTGATAACAAAAATGGTCCTTCTATGAGGAGAGGTTAGTTAAATAGTTGGTTAAGTCAGTGTCTAGATACACATTGAATATAATGAATGAAAGCATGAAAAAAGGCATGCAGTAAAAGAAATGTTATTATAGTGTACACAACTCAATAGCAAAGGACTTGGTTTACTTTTATTCTGATTCAAATGCAATCTATCGTGCGGGCTTATTTTAATCTTATTCACCGCTATACCAATGTGTTTTCATAACTTCAATATTCTTTTAACAATATTTGTTGTAGTGTAAATGATATAAATTGAGAATGTGTATAAGTTGCTTTACATGGTTTTAGAATGGTGACATCTGTTGAATGACCGTCTTTAATATCCATGTCTATGAATACAGTACATCTCAAAAGATATTGTCAAAATAAATTAGTTCTGATTTCAACTACAATCGCTAAAAGAAATATTTAACCAATTTCTTTTATGATTAATATTTAAAACATCTACTATCAAATTAACTTGCATTTTCTTATATAAAAGATTTTTTTTTTAAATTTCAAGCAAATATTGTAATACATCAATGCTTTAGTTCTATTTACACATTTCACAGATTTAACTATAGGAATTTAACTATTTTAAGAAAAATACGTTTGAGTACACACGGTACCAGATGTTGGCACTTCTTTTAACACTTCTATACTGTACTGTCAGTTGATCAGATTTTTGGCAAGCATCACTGTAAACTGTTGAATGAATATAACATGGAAATAATGGATTGTACCAAACACTGGCTACAAAGAATAGATCATGAGCATTGTTACTTGTAGATTGTACACATTCTCATTCACAGAGTACAATAGTGAGGATTTGTAAATGATGTGGAGCTTTTTTGACTCATTTAAACTAAAGTGAAGTATTAATGTAAAACTGTACCATCTGGACCAGTAGTTACCATACATTAGATTAGTTTTGTTTTGAATCTGTGGTATACACAAACACACTTCAAGCTCTGGATTAACTGTGATTTTGGACAACAAAATTGGAACAATGGACGTGAAGGAGCATTTCCATACATGTAGGATATATAATAGATATCTATTGTTTTATCTACTATAATGTTAGCTTTGTTCACGTTAAAATACCTCTAGTGTTGGCTGCTATTATCAGAAATGTTTGAGATATTTGTAATGTCATTTGAATATTGGTATTTTAACACTTACTTTAACATTTACGCAACATTTAGCAGTTAATGTCTCACTGAGTTGTATGAAAACTGGGATGAAAATAAAAAACCCTGGACATTTAGAGATTGATTTAAAATAACAGCTTGGTGTAGAATTGGATTACATATATAGAGAGTAAAAACGCAGTGTAAATAAAACAATGTTAGTATTGAAGTAATTGCATTTTATGGAACTTCTTAGAAATAATGAGTAATGATAGAAATAATAGGTTTAATTGCCTTATATTTCTTTCTGAATACTTCACTGTTTGTAGTAGTATATATACTTGATAAACACTAGACTTTATTCTAATTGTATCTTTAAAGACCCGTTTGCTTGGAACCATAATTTCCTTAATTTACAATTTTAAAGGTGGACATTCGCTCTATTAAAAATATTGTGGAATATATAGACAACTGAACTCGATTCTATAGCTTAGTAATCATATACTGAAATGTTCAAAAATGATTTTAAATGGGTCAGTCATAAAAGATCTTTAGTAATTAAGGGCAATTTGAATCTAGGAAAACCAATGTTGTGCTGTTTTTTCTTTCAAACTCAACACAGATTCCTGTATAAGGAGCATAGGGACTTAGTGATAATTATATGTATTTTTAAATGACAATGCATAAGTTTAGGGACATATCGACGTTCCGGTAATGAAAGGTCGTAAGTGGTATAGTTTAAAGAAGGAGTTACGACCTTTCATTACCGGGACGTCGATATTTTGTATACATTTTGTGGTCTGTTACAATGCATGTCTCATGTACATTAAATATTTCTTTTGAAAGCTATTACTTTGATAAAAATGTTTACAAATTTGGTCTGAACCTGTTCAATTCAGCATTTTACTTCGGTTAAATATCTTCAATTTTTGTGCACGTATTATGTTAAGTCCCTCATTATTTTGGATTTTTTTTAAGCAACCTGGTTAGAATACAGACATCATTGTGTGCTAATGATTGAGGTCTTTGACAGGCCCTTACAATCATCAATAGACTTACTGTTCAAAGAGTTGATCCATACTAAACACCTCTTTGATAAAAACTTATCTCATGTAAACTGAGAGTACGAAAACTGGAATCCTTGTGAAGTGTTCTGTTAAAACCTTGATTGTTACCCAGATATCAAATCCCCAAACTTGTTATGAATTGGTCCCATGAAAAAGTAAAGACACTTGTGTATTATAGGAAGTCTTTTCACTCTTTAATTTGTTGTACAATGTCAAGTAAGATTGTCTTGATATTTGACAGACTGTATTTACACAGATATAAGTTTATACATGGGTTAATGTATTGATCAGGTTAATGATTACTATTACTGTTGTGTACTTTATATCTCTTTGTATTCACCGCTATTACTGTCTGTACTTTGCATCTCTTTGTATTCACCTCTATTACTATGTGTACTTTATATCTCTTTGTATTCACCTCTATTACTGTGTGTACTTTGCATCTCTTTGTATTCACCTCTATTACTGTGTGTACTTTGCATCTCTTTCACCTCTATTACTGTGTGTGCTTTGCATCTCTTTGTATTCACCTCTATTACTGTGTGTACTTTTCATCTCTTTGTATTCACCTCTATTACTGTGTGTACTTTTCATCTCTTTGTATTCACCTCTATTAATGTGTGTACTTTTCATCTCTTTGTATTCACTTCTATTACTGTGTGTACTTTGCATCTCTTTGTATTCACCTCTATTACTGTGTGTACATTTCATCTCTTTGTATTCACCTCTATTTTACTGTGTGTACTTTGTATCTCTTTGTATCCACCTCTATTACTGTGTGTACTTTGCATCTCTTTGTATTCACCTCT
>ENA-OREC01001009-OREC01001009.1-marine-metagenome-genome-assembly--contig:-NODE-1009-length-13172-cov-14.405116_pt1 | contig 13172 bp, 7 predicted proteins | sample MGYA00248626_ERZ508543 | MGnify/ENA primary metagenome ERZ508543 (study PRJEB26211, sample SAMN05518279) | marine metagenome | isolation source: Puget Sound, Washington, USA | host: Bankia setacea... | reverse complement strand
AAGAAATGTGTTCTTGTATAACCCATGCCAGTGTGTTATTGTATAGCCCATGTCAGTGTGTTCTTGTATAACCCATGACAGTGTGTTCTTGTATAACCCATGCCAGTGTGTTTGTACCATACCTGCTGTTGATGAGACACATGGTATATTTTATGTTCACAAGGATGATTTGCAATGTTTTATTGTGATACCCGTATGCTCGCACGCTCGTTTTTGTTGGCGCTTGTTTGTGTTTACCTTTTACTTATCAGTTGATGCAAGAGTGATCGTATTCTTGTTCTGTATCACAATATCTCCAATGGCTTTACAAAGTACGAAATAGTGTGTAGTTCTTTATAACAAACCGAAATAGCATAATATTTTTTACAAAAGCACATACTGTTACATTATGTTTGAATAATCTAGTTTGCAGGAAAAAATTACGAAACTTATTACAGGCGCTTTTGATTGCTTACCATTTTTCTTTCTGTTTTGCGGAGCACTTGTTCATTCAGTTGTCAGCTAAGTGAGATTTAATGTCACTGCACCTGCTCGTGCTACCTTCTGTATATACAGTTTAAAGTACAGATACATGTTCAAGTTTATATTTGCATAATATTATCTGTGTTACAGCAGCTTTTATCGCTGTATGTCGTATGTGTAAAACAAATTTATGATGGAGTTTATTTGCAAAGGTTAGATTGTTTAGGGTATATAAAACATTCCCAAAGAAATCACGATTCCTGGATGTCATGAAAAAAATCTGTGTATGCTTGTAAAAGTCAGTGTATTTCATGTCATAATTTACTCGATTTTTGATTCAAACATTAGTTGTACAGCCACAGTAGCCACTCGAATGACTCTTGTTGTGTCTTGCGCTTAACATAAGTGATGTGGAGGTTGAACATTAGGTGTATACCATGGAACGTATACTGTTAAATGTTATGCCTTTTTGTATGTATGTGAAGTGTTTATACTTACCACTTTGTTTACAGTGTATGGGCTGAGGGACAATATGGATACAGTTTCATATGTTATTGGTATAACTCTTTTTTATTTATATATTTTACATTTCCTTGATGGTTATGTGTGTTATATTTGTGTATTATAAGGTGTATTATGTTCTGCTCGTATTGGGTTGAGTCACTATCAACATGTGTTAGTAGTTCCTTTCTGTATTGCTTTCTTTGTGTGTAGCTACTCTCAACACTGATGTTACTTGTCTTCTTTATGTTCATAGAGACGAGGTTGGAGAGGCACATCTCCATTGTTGTTAGATTATGAGACTTCACTATTTCATCAAATATTCATCATTGTCATCTAGAACCAATATTAAACGTTCATACCATTCTTGCTTTCAACGTGGTAAAGGTGATGGGAAAAACATAAATCGACAACAATCAATGTAACAAAATTGTATTTTTTTAGAATTCTATTACAATGAAACGGACTGTCATTATGCACATGTGTTGTAACATAACAACCTACCATTTCTTATACATATCTCATAAGGTGCAATCTTAAATCAGCTGATACGATCAACAACGATCCTATCACTATACAATAGAAAACATAAACTTTATTATTTACAATGTCAATATTCAACTTGAGAATAGCACTTCCGAAGTGATCTTTCACTCTACATTGTCCTGCTTTCGTTTGAAGTACACGACTCCAGATGAAACAGGATAATATCATATGCAAGCTGATATATCTACCCTGTAGTGGTTGTAAACATAGCTTTGTAAAATATAATGATGCAATTCAAAATGCCATAAAGCTTATTTCTGTAATAATAATGAAAACATTAATTACCAAGTTTTATAGGAGACACATTCTGCATCAGTACTTTCAGTTGACAACTTGATATTCATTGAATTTTGGTACAAGGTTGTTCAAACATGCATTTTGTAAACCTTAGTCATATTCACAGTCAATGATAAAGATTCTAAAACAACAAAAACATGTTTTATCAAATACAATTGTAAGTATCTATGAAATTAACAAGAACCACTTCTGGCAAGATTTGAAAACAAATTTGAATACAATCAGCATATTAAAGCAGAACAAATGCTCTTTTACACGGAACAACTACCCATAATTATAGACATATGTTATAGTTGATTTGGTTGTTAATCTTGTGAATGAGTGATTAGTTAGAACGAAATAGAAGCATATGTTTTTTCAACTGAGATCAAAATATCTGAAACACTTTTAGTTAAGTACAACCAGCTTATGGTCAAATAAAACACAAAGTTTGCAAACACCAAGTACTATTACAGTTAGAGTCTCTGTCAACATAATGTATCCTTAATTACTTAAACACGTTTAGTACAGAGTAATGCTGTATGTTATCTAGATCGCAATGACTCCTTAATATTTCGATTTTCGAATTTTGAGCAGACAAATTCAAAAATTGCCAAATACTAGTACATTATCATGGCGTAAGGAAAAAGGTGTCGGAAGTGAAATACGGAATATTAATACAAGTGTAAACAATGTCATGGATAACTCAGAGATTCGCTCAAAACTGTTATATATAAGGCTTTGTTATATCAGCTATGCTGGATTGCCATATTGCACTATCAAGAGATGGAGAATATTATGAGAGAATTCATTATACAACGTAGTGAGTATGAAACAATATACTATCTGACAAATGTATCAATGCCCCAGCACAATGGTGTTCCATGTACGTTTGATTTCTTTGATGTGCTGTAGTAGTAAAATAGAACGAAAGTGCCCGGATGGCTTGAGAGTTACTGCGCCAAAACTGTCAATCTGTACTATACCATGTACATCTTGTTTGACAAACTGACTGTAGCATGAGATTCTATGAACGAAAAACAATCAGACATGTAAAGATATAATACAAAAAAACGTTAATCAAAACATATTGGTATTTGGTAGTAAGTTTCGCTGTTTCAGGTAATAAATGAAAAAGAGATGAGTATAAAACACGTGAACATGATATGATATGATAGACTCTGAGTGTGAGACAACAACGTCGGCTACAAAGTGCAAAAAAACGTATAAAAACAACAAAAATCTACAGATATAAAAAGTTGCTGTTTAAAAAAGTACAATGCATATAATATCTCTGACTGCAAAACAAAGATAAAATAATTAAAAAAGATGGCGTCATGACATGCGTACCCTATTGAGTTACACTTGAACAACGTATGTACTAAATGTACGAATGAAGATCCATATATACGTGTAGTTTTGGGTAGAACTGATTTGATTAAATAGACTCTTAAAATCGTCAAAAGATCAATACTTTATGTACAAACATGAACATTGTTAATTTCGAAAATAAAATGCTTAATGCCCGGTGTATTTGCTTTTCGAGATAAACAAAACATTTAAATGATAGCATAACAATGTTGCTGGTATGAAATCCAAATTCACATTAAGTCACATTAAATCAATTTACATAAATAAGACCTTCTGTATATGATCTAACATATATAGCTTATCATTTATTAATGAGTAAACACATTTAGACACACTGCTTATATTGAAACAAAAGACAGTTGAGTATTATAACATTGTCTAGTTCAGGTACTGTGTAACCTTGTATACAAACTATGATGTAAGTAAATGTACAATTAACATCTAAACTTGTGATTGTTAAATGTGAATGTACAATTTTCACACACAACATATCTAACCATGCGATCTAAACATTTACACTGCAATCACACTAACTCAAGACGTCGAGAAAAAATAAGCCAAGCACACAATGATGTAAGTATTTATGTTAATTGATATAAAGTAATAAAATTACATTTATATATGCATCAATGGCTAACTTAATATATTTAGACGCACACATTCTATATATTAGACGAATTTATAACTGCAAGGTTTCTTGATTTTATTTTAATAGTAAGCTTTATCATTATATTCTACTTTTCCTTTACAACTTAACTTAGAAAACATTTCGGAACTAAAGTTTTGAACATGTCAACCAAATCGAATAAACAAGCAAACTATGAACACTTCACTCACACCAAGCATTCCAGACTATGAACACTTCACTCACACCAAGCATTCCAAACTATGAACACTTCACTCACACCAAGCATTCCAAACTATGAACACTTCACTCACACCAAGCATTCCAGACTATGAACACTTCACTCACACCAAGCATTCCAGACTATGAACACTTCACTCACACCAAGCATTTATACAAACACTACAAGTATTATGACATTATTTGAGTATGTGTAGGTACTTTTGCTTTTGCAAAATATTGCAATTAATAATTAAACATAATATAAATTTATAAAGAAATAAATGTTCACAAAATGTTTATGTACATATAAATGTGATAGAAATATCACTATATATCTATGTATGTACAAATGGTTATATGTATGAGCACGGTCGATATTGTGGCTCCATCTGCCGGCAACCACTGCCATTCACTATGACTACTCTGCTGCTTCCAACCATAGTTACTATGGTAACTTTCAACACTGATTATCTAAACAATTGACTCTGTGTACTGTAGATGCTATAATGTCTCTCTACTATACTCGTGTGTCATTTATTGACAGAGATTGTTGAAAGTCAGTCCAACATTGGTTATATAAAATGTCGGTGAAGTTCTGAACACTAATATGCACTGAGTTTCCATTATTGCTTTTCACTTCCTTCTTTTTGTCACCTTGGACATTCAAACTTGTCTTCAGCCTTATTGTTAATTGTCTTACATCGTCATGGAAGGTCTAAAGCTACTGCTGCTGCTGCTGCTGCTCGGCACATTTGTTCAACATATCTGGTAACATAGCCCAGTGTCTTTCTTTGGTCGGCGTATTACCCTTATAATGTAGCAGGAGTAGCAGGCGGTTCGTGGTATAGTTAATGAGACGACTTTACCACACATTTGATGACACAAAACGATGTTGATAAGGGTGTCAGTTCTATGGCACTAGTGTTATATATGTTGCAGTAATGGAGGACATGTGGTTTATGATTTGTCAGGGCTTGCAGGCACTCCCGCTGAGACTGGTTGTTGTTCACTTCCGGTAGCCGAAGCTACAGTTGGTTGATAGTAGTACTGAGGATCTGAAAGTTAAAGATGACAATTTAAATACATGTTGCAATAAAAGAATGGAAATCCATACTACATGCAATACAATGTGTTCAAGGCTAAACTGTTCTAGTAAGACTAGTTTTTAGTTTTGTTCCTATACATGGCGTAGTTGTGATGTGGTTGTTGTTGTTTTTGTTCTGGGTGTTTTGATTGTGACAACTAAATGACTCTTCATTTTTTCACCACCCTTGATGATTGCACCTTAAATATTAGTGCATACCGGTGGATTCAGAAGTTAACATCAATGACCTTGCAAACAGGAAGCAACCATATGAACTAGCTGCTTTAGAATGTATTCCCCGTGGACTGTTGTATATGTACTGATATGCGACACCTTTACTCGTGTTTATGGCCTGCAACCTCGATGATTATCTTCCATCAGAAAGTACCAATATGACAAGTAAATCAACGCATAAAGCCCTAGACAATTGAAAATAAACAAATCATAATCATTTCTGATCCCAATAAACTGGAATTTTCCCCAGAAAATCATTCAAGATAGGAATATGATCTTCTAGTAATAAACCACACATAATCCACTTATGAGGCTGTCGTCCATAAAACCACAGAAGTAATGCAAAATATGGAAGCTATATGACTGGAACTTTGTAATTCACCAGTCTCGTGTCCGAGGATAACCAAATTATTCGTATGCAGATTGTGTTTGAAGTTATGTCGTCTGCTCCGGTTATTTATTGTTTCTACTTCCGCTCAAATCTCATATGTCAGTGGATTCATATCTGGCTAGTAATGAGCTCTTTGTCTTCAACGATTTATTTTGATTCCTTCGGTCAGGCGTTGGGACCAGCTGTAATCACGGTTATACTTTATATTTTCGAGCTATCAGTATAATTTGATATATTAAGACCTACTTCAACATCTGATTTACAGATACGGCGATGTAAATAATGTACGGAATAGATCGTACCCGAAAATATACAAAATAGAACAATAAACAAAGAGTCTCTCAGTTCCAAATGGAGCTATTGACAATACATATTGATACACTTCAACTTATTTCCTAAAACGTATTGATGGTTAAACTGATAGTCCAAAAACCTTGTAACAGTAAACTCAACTTATTGACATGTCCTTCTCCTGGATGTTAAACCAACAACTACAGTTCCTATGCATTTGTTCTTATGTTTTGAATGTTTACACACTATGCTTTTTACTATGTAGAATTCCAAATACCAAGTTCTCACAGGTGCTTTGACATTATGATACTAATTTTACGAGTCATATACACTGAAAGTGCTGAATATAGTTTGAGGGTAGATGTTGCGACATGTTAGCCAACCTTACGACTTGCTACACACAATACAATGACTGACAATGAACCCTAAATCTACGTAAACTATTATGTTTTGATACCAATTATTGTTTTATCATTTTACTATGGCCTGTATTGAATGCATGGTGTAGGAAGGAAGCGATGTATGTGATTGCATGTATTGTGGTTGTGTAGGGAGGTGAAGCCAACCGGATGGCGACGCTTTAAAGGGCACCAGCGAGCTTCAGTGAAATGGATAAACGCACAGATAGGAAATAATCACTGACTCGCTGAATGAACATAAAAGGACATACCTCAACATACTTCACAAACTCACTCACATGCCTTATGAATTTAATTTTACTGTAACTTGTTTTATATTAGTTATACAACAGATTAGGCCTTCCATGAACCCATTAGTTTCGTGGTCATTGTAGAAAATGATCATAGCAGTTTTGACTAGAGTATTTACCGTAACTGCTCCCATTTGCATTGGATATAGTAGTGGTTTTAGTACAATATTTGTTTTAGATTCTGATTTGATGGATTAACAATATTCACATGTTTGAAAGTTTTGTTACCACATCATTCTACAGTGGAATTTAGTTTACATTCTTCAATAAGTATGTATTAGTTGATAGTTTTAGGTGTTTGTTGTTTAACTATTATTCTGTCTACAAGGTATAAAACGTTAAAAAAAACTCAACACCTTTTAGAATCGTTTTTAGTAGAAATGTAGTTTTTGACGAAATATGAATATATACGATTTCATATTAATTGTTTAAGATTTTAGGGAAAGCATTTTTATTGAACACGTTGATCTTGAAATAAAAAATATTGTTAATAATGACACGAGGAAAGGTTGTTGTTATGTGTGATGGTATACAAAATAACGACTTACTTATGATGCCCCCCGAGCCATATCTGACAGCAGCGGCCCACTGTGGATCGTTATAGGTGGCAGTGGCCTGGTACTGGGTATATGGCACATTTGTCTGGTAGTATTCACTCTGGTTACCTGAAACAATCAAAGATCACATTATATAGACGTGTGTTTCATGTGGGAAAATATGCACTTGCTGCGTTGTTTTCAAATAAAAAATGGAAATAAGACACACACGATAATAAAGTTACATGTAGTTAATAAACAAAAATAATAAAATTAAATCGACTCATACACCGACTTTTTCAAAGTTAAACGAATATGACAATGCTTATTGAACACAAAAGACATCAACATAACCTTGTGATTTAAGAGAAGTATTTCACCATAGTAGAATTATTTAAAATATAGTCGGCTGAAGCCGCAGTAATGCAATGTCATGGCGGCGTATTTGTTATTGTGTATTTGTGGTTAAACGTCTGCATCACATCATCATTATAAGCTCAAAGACACGACATGATGTTAATGTAAAATGTATTTAAAGTCGGGAAATGTTTGTCTAAATGGTTTGCTTTCAATAAAATATTTAAGCACTTAAATCTTATTTTTGTTTCGATATATACAAGTTACGTCAATGTTCAAAGATCGACCTTTACAACTGTGATATCGCTTTTACAAAAATATGTATTCCCAAGACTTATCCTAAAACTGAAGAACAATTCAGAACTACGGCTGAACATTTGATAGATTTATATGTTTTAAATTTTGACATTTCTTATCATCTTTCAGACAACGTTTTTGTAAGAAACAATTGAAAGTTGAAAACAGTTGAAAGAGATCCGGATCATAGATATTGTTTATGAGGTAATGTAACACGGACTAATTTGTTTTCTGTTGGCAATGTTTAGGAATTTACAGTTAAAACAATACACTAGTGAAGAGTGAAACGGCTCAAGCGAAGAACGAACGAACAAGAGACACCGATGGACTGATAACCGACACTAATATACGAACAAAAGAAACCATTTGATATTTATTTCTAAATGACATTCTTTAAACATCTACAGTTTATGAAAGCAGTCAAAGTACGTATAACTGCCAAACATTTGTAAATTAAGATTTAATCAGCTAAATACTATCCACAAAGGCTGTTATAACTAATTATGTGCGCAAAACATCAAAGAACGGAACTGGACAACTTAAATAGGTATGTAGAAAGGAAAAGCACTGAACATTAAATCAAATGGAAAACCAGTTTAAAAGTAAACAATGTCACTATAATAATTGCTTAAAAGACAATTACTCCTTTTTGCGTTTTGTACATTCTGACAATGTTAATCAAGCTCTACACTACTTTCAGGTTCACTTTCAACATGTTCTTATCCTTTATGTGTAGTTCAAAATATTCAGAAATGGTAAAAGTAGCGTGTTCCATCATCTAGTGTGGCCTCAAGTTGCATGTGATGTTTTATCTGTTCAATTAACATAACGGTCAAGTTCAATCACATTGCTTTAACATATGCATCGGGTACTCTTGCAAATTTCAGTTGTCAGTTTTGTCTAGATGGTCTCAAGCAAAGGTCATCTTTCAGCATAATTGTCCCCTTTGGTCATTATCAGACATGTCCATGGTTTGTCTTGCTATTATTTGCTCTAATCTAATGGTAGTGTATTATTAACAAATCATCGCTATCATAACAACGTTATTGTCGGGTCCACACTGTTTCCAATCGACTGTGCATTATCTTTGGCACATCATTTGATTAATGTGCTGAATATTAATTTACCAATTTGTTTTCTCCGCAAACCACTCTTCGCCTTTGTTGTGAAGAATAAACAGTCCGGACTACATGAGTATCGACCATGTATTACAATGGGAGCTTATCACATGGTTTTTATACGGAGATTGATTTTAGTCCATCCAAGAAGCACACGCAAGACAGATAGGAACGTCTATTGATCCGAATATTCTATAGTTAATAGATAAATCTCTCTTAAGACAAACTTGATTATGAAGCAATGTCAGGCTCACTTGCGGAGAAATATTGCGAGAAAGGCGACAGGAAAGCACGAAAGTTTCTCCATAAACTATAGCCATAATGTCTCTGAGAAAGAAAGAATCTCCTGATGATTGCACAACGCAGTTTGGACCTTAATTCAGGAAGTCTTCATCATGTGAATCAATATTCAAAACACAGAGATACAACCTATATATGGCACATTATCAGTCATTAAATTAATATACACATATATTGAGTAGCAGCGAGAATTTACAACTATTCTTTCAGCTACGGCTCTTGAATAGCTTAAGTTCCTAGATAATAGGATAACAAAAGTTTGAAGATTGTAAAGGTATTAAAGAGCATTAAAAATACGTCCCATTCATCATCACTATCACCTTAGTAACTACCCAACATTGTTCTGATATTATAACTTGACCTTAGATTTGATACTTTGATAACTGTTTCCTAAATGTTAGAATTTAAACAAACTAGTTTCACCCTGTGTGATCTAAAACATTCAAAATTTACGAGCGGAATTCCGTGTCATTTTTCAGTTCCAACACTGGTTTAAGCGTTAATCTGTGTAGACAATCTGTTAGTTTGGAGATCAAACGATTCTCCAGAACTTACCAGCCAGCTATCTGACATCACTCTAGAAACGATTGTGAAACTGTGATAAGTCATGCTCCAAACCAACTACAGTCAAATACAACCTAGTCAAGACGGAAATACAGATGTTTCTTCCAGACTTCTTCCAGTTTTTGAAACATATTCTGTTACAATTAGTTGAACATTTGTTTTGATCTTATCATGTTTGCTACTCATGAGTTGTTACTTTTAACAAAAAGGTTGATTTTTTTAAACATTAAAATCAAGGTGACAGAAAAAAACAGCAATACTATTTTTGAAACACCACATTAAATCAGCGACGTCTGGAATAACTAGTGTCAAGTAACACAACAGTGTCACTACAACGTTTAATGGCTGTTTTCAATAAAGAAACAAAGAAACAATTAAAGGCAATCAATCCCAATAAGGATGTAAATGAATAATACAACGAGGAAAAAACAACACATTGATCGATAAAGACGAGCGAATGTGTTCACCGCGATGCTAACAATGAATCAGAGCAAACTGTCACCTAGGAGCCTAGCAGTGTCGATAATCACCATGACAATGCCTTCAATGACAGGCTGCCATCGCAAAAGCTATGACGGGCCAATCAATTGATAAACCTTATTTTACCTTCATTTACGACTATGATAACATCTTGCTCGCCTATAAAACAAACAGCATACAAATACCAGATCACTTTGTCGAGAAACATTTATTGCACACTTGATGCCAATTTGCGTCAAATCCGATTGCAGTGAATTTTAAATTGCATGCATTGCTTGCTTGTTGAAAAACAATTCATAGTTACAGACAAGTTATTTTATTTTATGGAGAAACACAGTTTAATTACAGTTAATCGAAGACTATATATATTATACATAGCTTGTTCGTTAGACACTCGGCCTAAAGTAAGAAACTAAAACTAAATTAGTGTATGTCTAGAATTTGTGTGAAAGTAAAACGAACGGAAGGAAAAATATGAATGTAGAGAGATAGATGTATATGTAACTTTCTGTTAATAATAAACACTGTACTGTTATTATATTGCTAAATAATAGAACACAACTGCAACATGTCTTTTAATTAAAGGTGGCCAATGCAATAAATCATGGACGGGTCTTGCTCGGGTTTGTTTGTATCGCTATGCAAACTGCTGTACTGCAAGTGTTAAGTTATGTGTCGTTGCTCTAATGTTTACTTCTAAAGTTGTGTTATTGTTAGGCTGTATCACAGTATGTCCATTTATTCGTTTCACTGGTGTAGACCTAACACTAAACTTGATTAATATTGTGTACCAATGTACAGTGTCAAGAACCATTACAAGTAGCGTATTATAATCCTTTACTTGTGTATTACATACCTGGCATTGAGCCTGTGTATTGAGCAGCTGAGGTAACTTGGGGTGGCAAAACTATGGAGCAGGTGGAGGCGACAGCAGTACCCACAAGGTTCTGATTGCTATACACGACAGTAGGGTAACTCGTGCTCACCTGACCTACAATAGACAGACCACGGGGTGTGAAAACATGGCACTTAAATGAAAGTATTTCATCCATAAAGCATTCGATTATTTCCGTATAAATTCGAAAACATTCGTTGGTCAATCACACTCATTTTACGAAAAGATGATATGATTCCGGAACAATGACTACTTCTCCGATTGGTTTACGAAATGTTGTGGAAGTTACACATATATTCATAAAATGACACCCTATGGATGAAAACCCTTGTTTAATGGAATAAAAAATGGGTACATATACCTTTGAAATCGGAAGAGCTCATATAAAATAAATCATCTGGCCTTTACCATGTGCAACATGTGCAACACGTATGTCAAACTCAAACAATGTTAATACGTGTTCGTTAAAAGATTAATATGTTATAATACATTAAACAGTATATGTTATTAACAAACTTGATTAAAAATAAGAACAGAAAGCGACAAATGTTAACAAATAAAAACACAGTAAAACACCTGTTAGTATGGGCCGTTGCATATTCGTTTTATATTTAAACGTTCTTCACTCCATACGTCATCAACATTTCATGTGCATATTTACATTTGCAACTTCATCAAAATATTTGCAGAATATGAAACAGAGTTGTTATAATGTCAACGTAGATTTTTGGGTTACTTGGAATATGGACACACAACACAATGATGCATAGCAAAGGTAAAAGGTAAAACTCAATGCCACAATGCTACGATGCCATTTTAACAGAAACGATAAGAATCTAAAACAATATGAGGGCAATAACGAGGCTCAACTTTCAGTTCCTTCCATCCACTGTTTTATAACGGAGACTAAACAGATCTGAGTTTGATCAGACACGGAATAAAACACGTTACCCAATACTATTATTGTCATCGACTTCTACCCCAGTGTTCAATGTTTGTTCAGGCTGTATCAGCAAGTTGTATCTTAGCAGTGACATGTATCTTTAATTCAATTAATAGACATGAATACAATGAGAGAATTCACTAGTGCTATTGTTTGTTCAGACTGTGTTGCTGTTGTAGAGTGCGTCAAAGCTCTATTTACAACATAGTATGACATAAAATGGGTTGCTGAGTAAAAGAGACATCCGTCAGAAGGAAGTGAGAATTGTTATTCATGGCTTCAGTAAAATAATGTTTTCAAAAGCAGGCAACACAAAGCATGCTAAAACTAAAATGTAAAACACAGATATGATTCAACAGCCGTGCAAACTAACCGCTCGGACTTTATCGGTGTTATGTCTATGAAGAAAATTGACAACAATCCAAACATATTGTCTGAAAATTGTAAGTTTCATGATCTGCAAGTATTTTGATGGCGTGCTTTTGTTCGGTAGCAGATTGTTGTGGTGTTCTTACTTGAAAATTGAGCGGGGAAAGATGGCAATGGTGTATAAGCCTGACAAATCGACGGTTGGACTGGTGTTAGTTCAGTTAAACTGCTACTTATGGGGGTCCCTGGTTTGGGAGAAAGGCTCTGACCAGGGGCGGAGCTAGTTTTTATTTCTGTGGAACTGGCGCTGATTTCATTCGTGTCCGAGATATTCGTTGCTGCTGAAAATCGGAAACAAACATTGCGTAACCGACACAGATCCATTCAAAATAGGTCACGTAATGCAAACGAGAAAAAAATATAAAAACAGAAGAATCGAATGCACACAATGTCCATGCAGAAACAACAACTAGAATTAGGGATGAGGATAGAGGTACAACAACGAAGGCCGTGGCTAAATAAAAAGTGGATACATAATAAAGAAACAAGCTACAATGATAATGAGATGACCTCATGCTCTGAACAAAGAGTATTCATTAAT
>ENA-OREC01001008-OREC01001008.1-marine-metagenome-genome-assembly--contig:-NODE-1008-length-13172-cov-14.570065_pt1 | contig 13172 bp, 3 predicted proteins | sample MGYA00248626_ERZ508543 | MGnify/ENA primary metagenome ERZ508543 (study PRJEB26211, sample SAMN05518279) | marine metagenome | isolation source: Puget Sound, Washington, USA | host: Bankia setacea... | reverse complement strand
GGGGGGGGGGGGGGGGGGGGGGGGGGGGGGGGGGGCATGGAACTAACTGAATCTATGGAAGTGGCTGTATAACCTAACCGTTAATCAGTTCATGTACCCATTCAATATTCATTACTATTTCTCTAATCTCTGGTCATGAAAGGACTTGTGCATGGAATTAGATTAACGTGAATTAATTCTCCTCCCAGAGTCTTATATTGATTAGATCCCCATGTTTAATCCTAGATACAATAGAACCAGTTGGCCATTTTGTAATTGCTATTATTCTTTCTGAAGGTGTTTAACTGTGTCAACTCGCTGTTTAATTTTGTGTACATGATATAACTGACAAATTAGTGAATACACTTAGTAAATGAACTGGGATACCGTGTGTGTATGTGTGTGTGTGTGTGAATCTGTGACAGGAAGGTAATAAGGATAATTATACCTCCAGGTTTTCACTCAATTACGTAATAGTGTGATATGGAAATATAATCTCATTAACTCAGCAGTGGATCGTAGGAGGGCAGAACTATGGCAGGTAAAACCAGGAGTGATCAGGTTGACATTCAATAACGACAAAACACAAACTGTAGAAATCATTCACTTCATTACAGGGCGCACAAATGATATGAGTTAGAAATATTGTGTTTGTGCAATGGTTTGTTAAACTTCATGACAAAATAACATAGAATATAGAATTAAAAAAAAGACATTGACTCTCATTGATAAACTAGCTTTAGCAAAACCGTCTTGTGATTGACAAATGTCTGGTGTTTTTACATTGATGTTTAGTGTACATACTTTTATACCAACCACCATATTCCTCGACCTATTAAATCCAATGCTTGCACACTACAGATTGCTGTTCAAAGAAAGGTACAGAAATTCAATATGATGTGAAGAATTTTATGTTTTTCAGCCATAAAAGACAATAGTCATAAACTAGATTCAGTACATAGTATAATTATGGAAGTATGCCTGCAATACTGCTGCATGTTCTATATGTAATGAGGAGTCAGTTAGGACAATATTGTGTTCCACTTGTATTTTTGTATTTACATGTATTTCTGATTGTATTACAGAGGCTGACAGGAAATCTCAGCGAGATGAGAGAAAGGCCAGACTGAGGTTGAAGAGAGATGAAACATGCCCGTCTAATAAGTCCCCAATCACACCTCCCACCCCAGGGTGTAGGTTAGGACACCCTTTCCGCATGACTCTACCTGCTGTGGCACCAACACCAGACTTAGGGTCTTCAGATGAAGAAGATACCCAACATGTAGTGCCAAATAAAAGTAAGGGCATAACAGTTACATTAGTTTTACCAGAAATAAGGGCATAATGTTAGTTTTAGTTCAAAGTAAGAGAACGTATTTGTTTCCAATAAAAGTAAGGGCATACAGTTAGTTTTAATCCAAAGTAACAGTACATATTTGAGTTAAACAAAAGTAAGAGCAAACAGTGAGTTTTAGACCAAAGTAACAGTACATAGTTGTGTTCAATAAACGTAAGGGCATACAGTGAGTTTTAGTCCAAAGTAAGAAAGAGAGTTATGTTTGTTTTGAAAACGCAGAAGATTTGAGCAGTTGTAAAATTAGAACTAAACCTTACTTGAATGAGTTTGAGCTTGTAAAGAGAGCAATAGGGATTATAGACTGCAGCAGAGGTGTTTATTGAATATACATTTTAACTAATCTCTAAGATCAACCATGTATCAACTACTTTTGAAGGGCTGACATTCTAGATGTAAACTCTCATGAATATGTAAATGTCCCAAGCATGCTGATTGGGTTTCATTAAAGATTATGCTTCAAATTGCACAAAACAGTAGTCGTTAAATGAGTAAAGGACAATGGGAATTTCAGGTTTTAGGATTGTGACAAAACTTCTATAAGACTATAAGAATTCTGACGGAGTTGAAAGATTGAATGATTTCTATAAACTGTGATGTATGCATGATTGGCTTTTAGACTGTTAGTTCTGTTAACAATAGTGTTATATATGAGTGCACATCTACACTATCTCTGCAGTATCAACCTGTAACAACTGTGAGTAGGATTTGTCTCTGCCACTGTGGGTAGGATTTGTCTCTGCCACTGTGGGTAGGATTTGTCTCTGCCACTGTGGGTAGGATTTGTCTCTAAAACTGAATATTGTATGTTAGTTTCAGTCTCACACAAAGTTAGCAGTGTTTGTGATTTTTGTTAAGTATGATTTGCTTTAAGATGGCATTGGTTTGGAATTTCAGATCTTCCGTGGCATGAGCAGCAGCTGTATAAGATGTACGGGAAGAGCATAGACTATTTCCTCCATCCCAAGATAGAGAACAAGGCAACACAGAAGAAAACAAATCCTAAACTACGCAGACAAGGAGGTAAGAAATCTACTTGAACAAATTTTGTCTTGATATTAATTTTCAATTTATTGTTTATCAGCCTTAGTTCAATTGTAAGTTAGGCTTTTAATCACCAGTTAGCTCCTTGATCAGTGTATTATACTTTGTTTTGCACCTTCAAGTTACACTAGCTTAATTATTTTTCTTCCATTCCTTGTTTAAAGGATCAGCAACACAAAAAACATGTGATGACAAGATTTAAATTGTCTAAACTCATATGGAATCTGAGACTGATTTACTGACTAAAACTTTCTAAAGTACTTATACATATTGAGTAGCATTTTACTGATATGTAGGAGCTATCAGCATTCCCCTGTAGAATTCTGATCATTTTAACTCTCAATCATGTGTAGGTATAACACTTTCATACAATAATTGTCTGGATTGTTTTGATGAGAATTTACTGAAGTATTTTAGCATCTACCCCTCTTCCTGTAGATGTCTATATTCAGCCTGGATTCCACTTTCAGTCTATGCTTACACATGTAACATGCTTGTCGCTGACTGACAAATTGGTTTCTCTGGTAGTGTAAAAAACTAGAGCATAAAACAGCATCAAGACAAAACCTGGTGTCTCAGTGAAACATTGAGTAGTGGCGACATCTAACTCCTCGTTTTACACTCATTTGTATCTTCTCTTCTCCTTGTTTCTTTCCCTCTGACTGTACATTAATTTGTAGCTTTCCTCAATGACTTGTAATCAATACAGAGCTCACTGAGGCTTGAAACTTGTGTCTCAACTCTGGGTATCATCTTAGCAATGATAGATATGTACCAGTAGATGTACTCTAACATTTTGTGGTTCTTTATCTGACACAATTATCTTTGTACAAATAAGAACTAGTTACATGTCTATCCTAGTATATATGCCAATACACATGGGAACCATTTCAGTCCTCTTAGTGTTTGCTTCATAAAACGCATTACTTACACAGCTATGTAATTGTCTTAAACCACTATGTGGAAACACTCATTGAAATGATAGAGACATAACCATTAGAATAGTAAGACGTTAGATAAGGAACAAATTTCATTTTTTTCCCTAAGTGTAATCTGACGCTATGTCCATGTCGATCAAAATTCACGTCAGAATCATCATGCAGTGGCTATACATAAAGCAGAAAAATATAGGTACACGTGTACTACTGAAAATAGCAAACAAACTACTTGTATAAGATGGTGATTTTATGACAATTGTAGGTAATTTTGCACATGCTATTATTGCTATTATTTTGTTAAAACCTGTTCACATTAGTTAGACATAGATATGTAAATTCCATGTGTTTGTTTTTAAAGTTGCCCAGCTGTTCCAGAGTTATAATGAGTCACCTGAAGAGGGTATGACCTTGACCTTTGTGTGTGACCTTCAACCTTCTCCCTGCTTGTTACCATGGAAACATGACTGAGCATCATATTTACTATAGATATTCTTTCTAAGATTTTGGATATTTTCAATTTTCTTCTTCTACAATTAAATTCAGAAGTTAATAACAAGCATTTTACTGCCTGCATCCTATTTAGAAGAATGTCTATATATATAAAAAAAGGAAAGAAATGGGACATAGTGAAATAATGCTCAGCCATTCACATTTTTATTTTATTTTAAAATGTCTGGTTGTCATGGTTATTTATTCCCCTGGATGTACATATATACAGTATACAAAGTGCATGTTGTATGTGAATGTGTGTTTAGAAAAGATCATTATGGTTCATGCATTATAGATGGTGGGTGCAAATATATGTTTCAGAATGTTTATTTATTTCCAAACATAAAACTTCAGCTCAGAGATGAGTAGATACTGGTGTATTTGGGCATTGAATCTTTACTTTAGTTTCAGTTTTTTTCCCTACTAACAATTTTCGATGTGACTCTCAATTTAACCTAGCATTTTGACCCATATGTGATTTGTACACAGGTACTGAACAGTCTATTGTAAGATTAAAATGGCTAAATGGACATGCTTCTTTCTATGATGTTTAGTTAACACTATTATTTGTAAACTGGTAAATACCTGCTGGAGTCTATCTATACAATACACCCATATTTAGTTATTTACAGGTATTGCATGTGAAAAGCTTGAAGATGAAATATGTTGTAACAGATTGTAGATATAAGGTTGTATTGTATGTGTAATAAAAACTGTTCACATATTGTTCACTTCTGCAATCTTATGATGCTCCAATGATAATGTGGAGGGGTGAGTGCTAGAGGGTTCTAAGTGTTTTTGAATCAATAAGCAGATACAACTCTTTCACACTCACCTCTCAACATGTACAACAGAGAAGGCTTATAAGATTAGCCTTTCTTATTTCATAAACCACTAGTCCAAGCCAAAGAGAACAACATGACTTGAGTGAGCACATGTGTTATTTGGTTCATCAGAGGAAAAATCATTCTCACTTTACCATTTGATTGGTTCATAAAATTACAATTGTTCAAAGTCCTGAAATGCATAAATCTCATAACAAAAGTCCCTGTTTGTCTGAGAGCCTGTTTAGCTGATTAGATATAACATCGTGACAATGTATGGCTGTGAAGAAATGGTGCACTTGTTATTGTCCATGCCTACACAAGCTGTTTGATATGTGACTGAAGCCTGCATGTCTGTGCTCTACAGTTTACAACACAATCAATATTTCAAAAGAATGGTTTTATTTTACTATAGCATTTCAAACAGACTCGTGAAACAGATAGCAAATAAAATATGAGAGATAGGAATGTTAACAGATATTGGATTTTCAGGATTTTGTAAAATTTAAACCTTTTTATTCACAAAATCATTGAGACCACTTTGGATCACATTACAATGTCCCATATATTAAAATCACCTTGAACATTGGATTTGATTGTCAATGAAACAGAAACAAATACAAAGCCTGAATGACCATAGTATAACTTTAGTGATTTAGTTAAATGGTTGATTTTAAGGTGGTCTATAAGCAGAGGTTAAAAGAAAATGTATCAATAAGGCTAAAAGGTATTATTGTATTTATTTAACTTGATTGTACCTTGCTTTTATCACTGAGATTATTGACAGTTGAAATGAAAATTGATGTAACTCCCTCAATATGTTATTTGAACGATCCTCTGTTGAACTCCACTGATACCAATTCATAGTATGGACGTTTCTGCATTTAATTTGGACAACTCTTAACCTAATCATTCTTGTTTTATCAATGTGTTTAGTTAAGTATGATATTGTGTATTTGTGGTGCGGAGAGTTATAAACACCCCCTATAGTTTACTGTAACATGTACCGTCTTTCCCCCAAATAACAAAACCTTGTGATGGAAATAACAGTACTTTGTATTCTATATTTAGCCTATTTTCATAGATGTTTTTGGAGATGGATTCTTTGCATGCCTAAATGAACTTTATTACAGCTTTATCTAGTTAGGAAGAAAACGAGTTTTACTTATATAGCACCATCAGGATGTGATAGTTGGGTGTGCTCTTTTACAGACATTTCTACACATTGTGATGATTAAAACAATGCTCATGAACGGTTGAAAGTGTTATTCAGTTTGTAGATTAATGCATGTTTTCTTATAATTTGAAAGAGAATGACTGTATAACCAGACAAACAGAGAAAGAGTTTTCAGGGCTTGTAATTTATTTAAGTGTTTTGAAAGAGATAAGAAATGAAACTGTGCATGTACTCACATATACAGAGATATTGCATTGCCTGTTTTTCTGGGCGTAAACGGTTGCATGTCTATGACAATTGGCTTATTCCTGCAGATTTCTCTGTAAAAAGTTCTTTCATTTGGCCGCCTGTGAATGTATCGTCTGTAACTTTTGAACTCCTATACGTTTTGTATTATTTGATCACATCATTAAGTCTAACCATCTTTGAGCCTAAGTGTTAAATACAAGAGAATTATTATAGATGTTTTCAGTAATAGCTTGTTAATAAGAAGTACATCAAAGTCAATAACGTGATACAATGAAATAGAAAACTCAAGAGAAGTTTGTATGTGGAAGTGTATCTAGGTGTATAAGTGTGGATAATACTGGACATGTTGTAAACAAATGTGAGCATGTGTACCAATACGTTGTACCATGCTCTTACATCTGTTATGACTCTGACTTGATGCCAAGCAAAAACAGCAACATGTTTAGCTTGTAATTGTTTGGACTAGATAGTGTCATATAGATAATCTGTCACTGTTATAGGTCAGGTGTAAAACTCTGTCATCCATCACTGTTATAGGTCGTGTAGGAGCAGAAGTTCTATGGCAGACATTACGTCAGGACTCGACACAACGCCTTCTACAGGAGGATGCTCTGATCCCTGACGAACTTAAGGTATGATCAACAAATTCTACGCCTGCTGTTCCACAATATAAATCAATTTTAAAAGTTACGATAGGAAATAAAGTATTCAGTCTGATTTGTCTTTATTATCATAAAAAACCCTACATTAACATTTTGTTTTAAGGTTTGAAACATATTGAACACTTTCTGTATCACCTTAATTCATTTGTGCAACCAATATACATGTAGATTGAATGTATGGTTAAATCTATATATCTACATAAGCACTACCATACAGTAGCACACAACAATAGTAGACTATATACATACTTATTTACCGGTTTTCTTTTCCATCTAATTATAAAATTTCACAAACAACACCTTCCTTTATTAATGGTTCAATCCAGTTATTTTATCCTTCACTTTGTTTGATAAATAAAATATTTGTCCTTTTTTACATGAGTGCCAAATATTTACTTGCAAAGAAATGTTTTTAACATAACATAACTATTTCAAATTCCTTCATATTGCACACAGTAAATAAAACTCTAGATCAGAATTTGAGAAAACTGTAAAAAATGTATATTCCCGTAATAATGCTACCATGTAGAGTCTGTTTGTTACAATTACCTTTACCAATTACATCTCTAATTAACTTTCTGTACTGCACATGTACATGTACTTGTAAATAATAGGAAAGTTTCTATTCAGCACTCTGTGATATAATTTTAAGTACCTTATTCTATTTTTTTCCAAATATAACCTTTTTCAATTTGTAGTGTTTTCCCCCCATTTTATTGATTCCCTTTCTAACCATCAAACATTATAGTCATTTTATTTAGAGAACCTTACTATAGTACAAAACATTTCTTTATATGGCTGTTTAGTCTAGTAAACTTTAGAGAGACTCTCTGCTGGAATGCCTCACCATCAATTTCAACAATCTCAATGTGTAACCATTCTAGTTAGCTTTTCAGAACTTTTTTATTTGTATTATTTTAATTATTTCATGTTTCTATATTCAATCTATAGAGATAATCCTTCAATGCCTAGTAGGAGGACAAATCTAGTTTTTATTATTATCCATAGAAACAATCCTTACATCTGAGAGTATAATACATGAATATCACTGTGAGAGCACAATATAAAGGTAATAACTCCACAAACTTTAGAATATAGATGCACAATTTTACTATTTAAATGAAGAGACACTTTCAGACTGACTGTTTCAATTGTAAAAACTTAGCTCTAAGAGACTAGTTGTAATCCAATTTGCAGGCAGCGTTTGGAGCGTTTGCCCGCCAGTCACTCAAGACTGATAGACTTCCTGTTGAGAGGATGTACTGCGAGATGGAAGATGTTAGTAACTCATTTCATACTCTAACTATAAAAAACTTTGATTTTAAGTCGAGTTGACAATAAGAGCTACTAAGCTACATTTTGTGGTGGCATTGTAATATAACATGCTTTAATATAGTAGGTGAAAACTTTGCCTTAGCATAACTATTAATTTCTTTTGCCTTTTCAAGTTTTGTTTAAAATGTGTTTAACCTTTTGCTAAATTTGGTTTTTCGGCAGTTTTTAACTTTTCCTTCTAATACTGATAACTTATCTTGTGTTTTTGAAACTGTGTTTTTTTGGTGTTTTGGTTTTGTTTTATGTCTTTTTGAAATCTAAGTTTCCCTCGTTTGAACCCCCTCTAACATACTTACACAAACAAATCATACAATGTCTCCAGAAAACACCGTATAGCACAAACAATTTAAACAAGTCAAAACAAAAGTAAAACCCAGGCTGGTAAAGGAGTTAACAGACCAAGTAGTTCATTCCAAATCAGCTCCTTGACAAGATTGGATCACTGCAAACTTGAATAGCTCAAAATATTACACATGTACCTGTGAACAAATTATTTGAATAAAGATAATCTGAGTGTTACCTTAACGGTTCAAATAGACAGGAACAGACACATACCGTAGCAAGCTTTTTGAACTTATTGAAGATATAAAAATATTTGATAAAATCTGTGCAAACAGGTTTAGCATTGTGGGAAAATTTGCTATTCATTTTGACATAGTACAGTTATAGCCACACTTCACACAAACCAAGTCCACATTATAGAGACTGAAATCTGGTATTTAACCTGGAGTTTCACAAAACAAGAGCAATGTCTATCACATGATTGTATGAACTGATGGAAGAAAACAAAACAGGTATCAGTATCTCAACTCCTGTTCACATTTCTATAGCTACCAGAGATGCCACGTCTATTGGACAACAGGAAGTTACAGGAAGTGAAAAAGAAACGCCACAAGACTGACATCATGTACCGTGCGTCAGTGACTAACCAGGATCGTACTGAGGTGCTCAGCTTCAACAACCCCCTACCAGAGTTCCATAACGGCACAGAGTCTGTCAGCGAATATCTCCCATCATGGGGCGATGCAATGGTAGGCAACTACATCTGTTGCACTTATTAAACAAACAACAGAAAGTTTACTATGTGTATTTGAAACGTGTACTGGAACTAAAGTTTAACACTTAATCTTATCACAGATTCCATACAATACATAAAGCAGTTTGGGTCATATACATTGCTTGCAATTAAAGATCATAAATTCATCAAAAGATATTAAACACCTTCTTGTTTACAGGGAATGAGATCACACAATTTAAGTTCAATTAATGAAACTAAAATGCACCAAGCTTCTATGATAGTGTATATTTATATTGGAACAAACAACTGTTATCTATGATTTCAGTCTGAGGACAGCACCGTGCCTGAGTATATGCGTTGGATACAGCAGAAATCTCTGAAGGGTCCTGAGAACGTAATCACAGAGGAGGAGGGCGAGGGTGAGGACATGAGACAGGTTACACAGTCCATGGACGACGGGCTGTTGCTCTTATCAGCCCATAAACGACAACCCTATGAGAAACAGAAGTATCTATTCCTTACAGATAGGGATACAGAGACCCGTGGACGCTTCTCTGAAAAGTACAAGGGTGCACAGGAAAACAAGAACATTCCACAACCTTACAGGGGAGATATGCCAAAGAGTTACTCTGCACTTGGTGGAATGATTTCTGCAACACCCGACCCTTCCAAATCTGGTAAGTTTAGTGACTACAATGTCTCAGATGGTAATAAGTGATTTGATTTATCAAAATGTTTTGACATTATTCACACTCAACATATTCTGACAACTTTGAGAACATTATTTGATCATTCCATTTAGTATCATGATCAAGGCTAACAAATCTCATGTGCATGCATACTTGAAAACCATTCAATAAAAAGCATTACTTAAGTTGGTTGTTCACTGTGCACATGTACAACTGTATTTGGCATGCTTGTTTAACTTAACTCCTCAGATTTCTCAGAAGGAAGTTTAACATAAGCATTACCTCTGATGTCAGTTTCTATACATAGTCTTACTAAAACATTAAAATGTGTACCCTGTTTCTATTTTTAGCTTCCACATTGCGATACTCTGCCCCTCAACCAATAAGAAGTAACACGATGAGCAAGTTTACGAGTGACTGGCAGCCCCTTAGCATGCATGCCCTTGTGGAATACAAGAAGCAGGTGGACACTGTAGGTGACGGAGAGTTCAACCTTGGAAGAACCAAAATGTGGTCCCAAATACCTGTCATATAAAAGCCAAATGGTGTACCTCCCAAAAGAAGCCAAATAATATCAATGCTAACACAGACATTTAAAGAAGTCAATAATTATGGAAAAGGTGTCCAAGTAACCTTTAATCACCAAAGTCATAAAACAACAAAACCAAAGGGAAAGAGGAGTGTTTAATATAAAACTGTCCATTGACTTATACATCTGTGTCTGAACTGTTAAACCTCTGTGTGAGTCTGATCTAATACATGCTACTTGTTATTGTACAGTTGAACTCTCTTAACAAGACCAACTAAATGCAGCAGTTACTCTGAGAAATGATGGCACTATTACAAGTAAACAGTTGTTCTTTCATTACAATAATTCAACGGGTTAAAAGTGAAAGTGTTCTAAGTGATATTGAATAAAGAAGCAGATAGAACTCTTTAACCCTTGTTCTTAGTTATATGTTTACATATGTGATGACATAGTGTCTATAATGAGAGGTTTAACTGTAACAAGTCATATCCTTGTTTTGTAATAAACCATCAGTTATCTTTGTTATGCAGGAAAAATGCATTGTGGGAGAAAATTTGTTATGAAGTACAGAATTCTACAATGAATAGATGCACTTGTTTAATATATATGTATTTTTATTTCTGCACTACTGTAGGAAGCACTATTAGCTATATACTAAGATTTCACAAATTGCTGCAAGCTTTTGGCACTGCTATTAAACTGCTATTGCTTCACCTGCTCCTGCTCCTGCTTGTGATAAAGGACTACAACCCACAGAAACAAAGTATTTAACAAATAAACATACCTGTATAAAGGTTAAGATAAGTTAGGCTGGATCTTCCATATACAAACAGTTAAGCTGATTGTGTAACAGCATTTAAATGAATACAGTTGACATAAGACAAAGACAGTAAATGAATTTGAATTTATATTTTCCATGTAAAATACTTCTGTAACATAAGTATATAAATACCTTTTCATACAAATGGTTTACATATGCAATAAGGCCTCGATAATACATACATGTATATAGTTGTTAAGAATAATGTTAAAAATTACAGTTGAACTCTACCATGTGCAGGCAATGTTCTCATCAGGTTATCAGTGTGCTTGTTTCTTGTTATTTGTTTTTGTTGCTTGATCTCTGTGCAATGTACTCAGCTTTTTCTATTTTAAATTTTTATATATTTGTTTTAAGGTGTTTTCTGTGAGAGACCTCTGCACTACATTGGAACCTCCCTAAACAGGGCACCTCGTAAAGTATATACGGCATGTACAGCTAAACAGAAAACTGTACAATGCACATAATAAGGTGTCCCGTTTGGAGAGGTCCAGCTGTCGTGCCAACTGTTCTAAATACTGCTATCTGTATTTGCTGTGATACTAAATACTGATTGGCTGGTGCTATAGCAACTGTATACAACTCTGTTACTATGGTGATATGTCTACTCTCAACTCTCTGATACATGTAATAAAATATATAAGAAATCTGAATGACTAGTCTGTTGTTTTTTACTACTAATAGCTATTCAACCTATACAAGTTAAATGCTAGCTCCAAAATCATTCGATCACATTTAAAAAAATACAATTTTAACATTTGTACTGAGTTTTTCCTTTATACGTATGCTATTGTTTTACACTAGCCACTGTTGAGGTCTATCTTCAAGTGTAGTTGTTCACCAAAAATTAAAATTAAATATTTGCAGTTTGTGTTAATTGCTAGACAACAAAATGTTCAACAGCGAAATGATAGATATTAAATTTTTACAAACCTAATTTACATGTTTCTGGGCAAACAAAATGTTCAAGGTTAAACCTTTGCATGATATGTTTGATACAAAAGTTTTTCATAGTACATGTATATTGATACAGGTAGTCTACCTGAGGTGTATGTTTATACAATAAAACCTGTTATATCTAATTGAATGAACATTATATTTAAAACAATACAAACTAAATCAACAGTTACATACAGCCTTAGCAACAACGTGTGAATAAGGTGTGTCAGTTGAACAACAAATTAAAATGTCAATAAACTTTGCTGCCGGCAAATAAGCATAATTATATACATATCACAGTGTGATAGCACACGTTTTCTGTAACAATTGCTTTCTGTTAAATTCCAACACTCTATAATACTGTTTGACCATAAACAACACATGAATCACAGCTGTACATAATAGAGCATTTCTTTCTTGACCTTTCTTGTTTCATACACGTCAAAAGCTTTACCTTAACCTGAAAACTGTCATTGAACAGTGAGAGTCTCTAACACAACATCTATAGTACTCTACATAACAAATATCTGGTACACACTTAAGACTTCAGTATAACTCACACACACGCACGCACGCACGCACACACACAACTATCATGAACTGTCACTGGTAACATCACGTTATAGCAGGTAAAACTGCTCACTAGCTGTATATACATTATATACTGTTGGTATAAGCTTGGTGAGTGGACGTGTCATTTAACACTACTTTCATACTGAACCTTCTTTGGCACAATTACACATGTGTAGTTTCTTATTCCTGTAAAAAATGATAACTGGGTACTTTAATATACATGTGTAGTTTGTTGATATAAGCAGCTTCTCATTGTGGAATTTCTTTGAAAAACTGATTCTGCTTTTAGGTGAAATAAAGGATGAAAATACCAAATACCTATGCATCATTTAGTAAAAGTACATGTATTTTACTAAGTTTAATACAAGCAAATACAATGGTTTAAGTAACATCCTCAGTATAGAGAGTACACCCAAACATTTAAAACAATTAGAATCAGCTGAAATCATGTATACAGATGCACATAACTTACCATTGTGTATACAGATGCACATAACTTACCATCGTGTATACAGATGCACATAACTTACCATTGTGTATACAGATGCACATA
>ENA-OREC01001007-OREC01001007.1-marine-metagenome-genome-assembly--contig:-NODE-1007-length-13174-cov-13.309002_pt1 | contig 13174 bp, 8 predicted proteins | sample MGYA00248626_ERZ508543 | MGnify/ENA primary metagenome ERZ508543 (study PRJEB26211, sample SAMN05518279) | marine metagenome | isolation source: Puget Sound, Washington, USA | host: Bankia setacea... | reverse complement strand
CCCAACAGAATTTTGCAATCATTTTTTTCTGAATGCTACATACCATAAGGTATAAGAAAATCATAGTCCCGAAAATTACCCTGAGGGGGGGGAGCAGGGTCTATAGTCAGCTCAAGGCCTATATGGTACAGGAAGTCAGTTACAAGAAATGCTTTACATGTAGCAATCAAAAGAAAATGTTATTGTTTTCATTACATTTCCTTATTAAGACTAAATTTAACATAGCAAAAGTGGCTATCTTAAAGTTGCCGTAAAGATCAGAGATATGTTATAATTAAGAAACACTGTTTTGTATCATGTAGTCTCTTACTTTTGCCATTCTAAGGTACTGTTTGGCTAAGGCTATATCATTGTTCTTCTTGGCTGCTATGGCTGCATTCTTATACTCCATCATCCTCTCTCTCAGAAACTGCGTCTGCTGATCTGCCCTCAATGATTGTGTTCTCTTCATAACTAAAACCAACACACAATATTGGTCAAACAATGAATTCAACATAAATCAAACTATGTAACATGAAAAGCAGAATTTTCCAATGAGGTGGATTAAGAAATAAAACATCTGTATCCGTGAATTGATGCGGTAATAAAACATGGGTACGAGTTCGGGTACGTACGTGCCCAAGCACGAGTGGTTTAATTACACGCACCAGAATGAGTACCCATGTTTAATTATCGAATATACAGGTACAGATGTTTGATTTCGATTCTAACACGTTTGTACCTCTTAAATGTCCTGAACTAGTCTTTTGGAAAGGGGATGTTGACAGGATGACGTTTGGTCGGCTGTTCCTTTTACTCACCCTTAAAGAACACACACTTAGTATTTCTCATGTTTTATTTTCATTTCCTCTCAAAACATGTGGACCATACCTCTCCAATGTGTTGCACTAGTTGTTTGGAAAGCTTATGTTGAGAGGATGTCGTTTGGTTGACTGTTTCTTGGGATCCCAATAAAATTTCTTCCAGGCGCTTATTAAACTAATAGCGTTTTAACATCTGGATCAATGAACGTTTTCAGATATTTCTAGTGACGCTTGATTCAACTTTTACAAAGACAATTTTGCGGTGCTTAAATTTTACTAGTGCTTTTTGCATCACTAAAAACCGTTCAAATGTCTCAATCTATTGATTGATATAATTCGTTCTTGCAAATTCTAATTGAAAACTACAGAACCAAAATAGAGTGTAGCAGTTCTCGGACCGAAACATCCAAAACACTAGACCATCAAAACGTGTCCCAATGACCCTCCAATCGTCATTAGAACCACGAATGTTGTAAATCGTGCCTATTTTCATGGTGGCCATGATGATTGTGTTTTTGTACTGCAGAGACAATCAAATCGAAAGTAGGTCAGTTTTACTACTATGTTTACATCACATGACGTCGCATTCCATAGCAGTCATGTGATAGTGTATTTTCGTTCATAAAATATACAAGGGAGGTAAAAGTAACAGCTATTTATTAATCATTAGGATAAACCACTGCTCGTTTCCTTCTTTGTGTATAGGAGAAAATCACGGGACTGTTTTAGAATTTAAATTATTTTTGTGGGGTCATTTTGATTGGTGAGAATCGGTACAACTTGACATGTACTAATAATCAGGTATTCTTGCCCTATTATCAACTGTGTCTGCATAAATTATTCACCGACAAATAGCTTATCTCTCATGTTTCTTGGTAAATCAATGTCACAATTGCAATATATGAACAAATGTTTACAGAATTTGCATAAATAAAATAAGAACATTAAGTTTACAAAACAGGTCGCATGTCATTGGTACAAATAGTCTCATTGCTTTAATGATTTTATGGATATTTATTTGCCTGTACTCTTTTTTTTTTTTTTTACCATTATACATTTTGTATTAACTATCTAATGTTTTGTACATGATACTTGAAACCTGTATAAACTAGGTATTAAACAGGTAAAAGAACATGACTTTGCATAGGGCCATGGAAGCAAAGACATGTTAGTAATATCTAAAACTACAGAGAAACTCCTTTGAACAGTATACTCTGAAAAAAGAAAACTCACCTAACTTTATACTTAAGAACGGACAATACTAGATCATTATTGCTAAATGGTCAATAATGACTAACCAGCAGTGACTTTGACCTTTGAGTTATTGAAGTTTGTCATAAGCCAGCTACACCACCAACTCATGGTTGTCAGTTGTGCTATATTATGACATTGGACAAAAGGAATACTAGCTCAACAAGCTAATCTGGGCCAATGGTGAAACATACTTAATTCAGCCACTGAGACAACTAATTTGAGCTTCTGCAGACGAGCTCAACAACAAGTGAGCTTAACATTGCTCTTATTGAACTCTTCCTTTATCTTCAATGTAACTGAGTTGCAATGTCCATCATACAAATATTAATCTTTGAAAGAATAAAAAGAACAAAAGCATAATTATAGCCATACACTCATTTCGCTCAAAGCTACATGTATTGATAAAATCACAGCCATCTAAATGCATACAACTAGTTCAAGACCAAAAGCTAAACTTACAGTGGTAAATAAGACTCAGAGCTGAATGTGTCACTTCAATCAAGCTGTGACTAATTCAAAACAAGCAAAATGTTAACATATATACATGAATATCAACTATATAGAACACCTGCTAGTGAAAGCTGTTGTACGTCCCTGCAGCGTAACACACCAAAATGACCTCTTACTAAATGTGGAGTTTATGATGTTTGTAAGGAGCTTCTTCTTGGCATGAACTGCTGCTATTCCTTTACTACAAAAACCACGAAAATGCATAATTCTACAGAGCAACCAGCTTAAAAACTAAATATACAAATATATATGACAAGAGGGATGAATGGGAAAGTGTTCTAGCTGCGCTTTCATCCAATAGCACTCAAAACTCTTTCACTTTCATCCAATAGCACTCACAACTCTTTCACTTTCATCCAATAGCACTCAAAACTCTTTCACTTTCATCCAATAGCACTCAAAACTCTTTCACTTTTATCCAATAGCATTCAAAATTCTTTCACTTTCATCCAATAGCACTCACAACTCTTTCACTTTCATCCAATAGCACTCAAAACTCTGCCACTTTCATCCAATAGCACTCAAAACTCTTTCACTTTCAGCCCTCAATATGCAAATATAGCAAAACAAAAGGAACCTAACGATATCAGCATATTTAGAATATGAGAAACATCCTATTACAATATGAAGTTTGACTGAGTACATATACACCAAGAACAAGCCAACAATGTACTTTGTATACTTACACCTTTGCTTCTGAGAAACTAAATCACAAGTTAGATAGAGAGTCAGATTTGATCCCTATTTTTTCTTCCAACCATATTACATGTATATATATATATATATATATATATATATATATATATATATATATATATATATATATATATATATACATGTATATATAAACATTGACCAGTTCTGTTATATGGATACAGCTAATATAAATCAAGTTAACCTGTTTAATAGTTAAGACAATGAAAAAATCAATTACTGTGTGAAAATGTTGAGGCTTTGGAGAATTGTAAAAAAATTATATTAGTACATGTACATTTAATAAAAAAATAACAGCACATTAAGTTATTCTCAATTGCAAGAGCCAATTACTTATTCATTGAATCCATTAAACACTACAGCTCCAGAAGTAAAATGGAAGGATAGTTTTGAAACTGTACTGTGAAAATATAAGATAGGTAGGAGTCCATTAATGTAAAGTTGTTTTCTAAACTTACCTTTCTGTTTGTCTGCTTGTGTTGGATGAGCTCGTTTGGTTGGCGACTCTTGGTTTTGACTGTGACCTTGACTGGCGGGTGACCTTTGTGGTTGTGGTGACCTTTGACCTGGTTGAGGGGATGGCCCACCACCTCTGGCAGCTGCAGCAGGTTGTAGATTTGAGGAGCTTGTGTTGGGGCTTGGAGCTGGTTTTGCTTGTGGTGACGGACCAGTAGGTATTGGAGCAAAACCTTACAAATACAAGGACAAAGCATCTAGTACAGAGTTTATCAATTAACATGTTCTGACATTTTCAGCTAGATATTACAATGCAACTTTTAAATGGTGTAAATGACTGAAAGCGTTATTATTGATTGATTTTGATGGCTATTCAGAACAACCTTGCAACAATGGTTACTTGGTGCACAAAATCAACATGGGATAAAAGACAGAATAATTGTTTTAACTTTATAACATACAGGTTAGATACCCAGGGTTAGCATGTGCATTGGTAATGTGGTCAACCAGTCTTATAGTTTGGATTTTCACTGACGATCTGATCCCACACAAACTACAACATCAGTGCCAACAATTATGATATGGATAATTTGAAGAAAAAAACCACAAGTTTAAAGCTTTTATTTAATGGATAGCTCTCACATGTAAATAGATTAAAGAAAACGTACCTGGAGGAGTTGGAAGTTCATCAAAGTCTACTGGTTTTCCAGCCTTGTAGTCTTTGATAGCTTGCTCATATTGCTGAAAACACATTTCAGTTTCTACAGTTTTCTCTTTCTTCTTCCATTTTCAATATGTTTTCTTAGTTTTAACAGTATTTGCAGTCACTTGGCTACCCCTATTAACTAATGTTTATTTCCAAAATCTAAACATCATACAAAAATAGTGAAACAGCAATTTTCAAATAATATATACAAATATTAAAAAATGTACCCAAACTTGTTTTACCATAGATTAACACATAACACTTTTCATCTATAAACAAACAAACAACTTTTATTCTCTAGTAATACTCAACATTTTTCTCAATCTTGAAACTTTTTTTGATACTAAGTAGTCATTTCACATTGTCAAGATGACCTGATACTCAGTATTATCACTGACAAAGAACCAATACCAACACGGTCTTTAGATAAGCACATATTTTAGTAATTTGGCCTTATTCTCTTGATCTCCTAGGACTTTGTCTTTGATGAACTAAAATAGTTAACAAACATTCTAAATGACACCATGATACAAAGTTTAATTCCTCACAAAGAACCAGTACTTCCACAACCTTAAAACATGAATATACCTTAACAAAACAACCCTTTCTACAAAGTTTGCTGCAGATTTATTTCAATAACAATTCTCACTTCATTCCTCAGGAAAGAACCAGTACTTTCATGTAATATAAACCATTTAACAAAGAGCTTACCTTAGCAATACGCCCCATGCGTCTAGACTTGCCCCCATTGTTCTCCTCTTTAGCTGATGCTGCAGCATTCTTGTACTTGTTATGTCTCTGTGTTAAAGCTTCCATGGTTGTCTTTGGAGGGTCCGGGGCATCAAATATTGACCTCTCCTCTGGAACAAATATATAGAACACCTTATAACCTGGTATACACTTGGAGTAACAACCTGTTCCAATATATTGGTGATTTTATTTTGTGGACATAACATTTCCATTTTTCCCTAAATGAAAGACACTTTAATTTTACTTAGGGTTTAGATTTTATTCAAGCCATAAATTTGTGTAAATGTTTAATTTTTGTGTGTAAGTATTATAGTAGAAAGCTACATGTTCCCTGGACTCCAACAGTTTGCAATAATATTTTCCATACAATGATCTCAAAAACACACAGGAGGACTGCAAACTGCTCTAGAAATGTTCATGAGGGCTCCTTCTATTGACATTCTACCACAAACTCTGTACTTGTTCTATGTAAACAATTCACCACATATTGTACTAACCATCTTCTGAGGGTGGTGGTGGTGCAGCTACAGTGTCCTCTGCCATTCCACGCTGTAGAGACTCCCGTGATTTAGCAGGTCCTGGAGCCACATCTGCATGACTCTTGGATGCTGTGAAAAGTTAACAAATCAAAACAGGAATGAAATCATAGAGCATTGAAGAAAATTCATGTTACTTTTTGTAAAAACTTTCTAAGAATAATAAGCAATGAGATATTTAAACACAAAGCAATTTTGTTTTGTCAACATTTGACTGGCTACCACTAAAATATAGCTCAATCAATATAGCCAATCAATGAAGTGCTTTAACCAGAACAGAAACACATTCAAGCAATTTATCATCCAGTTAAAACTGGACCTGTGTTATTTAATGTTACTTGTATATCACCTTATGGCTTTATGACCATATTACTATGCATTTCAACTCCATATGAAAAAAACAGTTTAAAACTTAAACACAAACCTGTTTCACCAGGGGGTGGGGGCATCTGACTCAAGTCTACAGCCTGTCCTGATGCCATAGCTGATATCACTGCATCAAATTGCTTCAAACAACACCAAAATAAATGTACAACCAGTGCAAAAATGTTCTCAAATCTCTTGTCCTGCATATCATTGGATTTGGTGAAAACAATTTCTATTAGAGAATTCAATATTTTCACTTGTCCTGCTTCAGGCCCATAACACAAGTATAATGTTTGTGCCCTGCAACTAGTGTTCAGGGCCATACCACAAGTAGAATGTTTGTGCCCTGCAACTAGTGTTCAGGGCCATAACACAAGTAGAATGTTTGTGCCCTGCAACTAGTGTTCAGGGCCATAACACAAGTAGAATATGTGTTGCCCTGCAACTAGTGTTCAAATAAATAGTATACCAAAGTTGTATCTACATAAAATGATAATAATACATGTACAAGATAGATTTATGATCATTTTATACAATACACTGATATCTTGAAATCCTTTCAACAGGTAAGTAGCATTTATTCATTTCTGCTAAGTTAAGCTACTGTCTGACATTTCAGAACTTTTGATTCTGATTTGATTTGTGATGACCACTAGTTTATTCATACAATGATGATATCACATTTAAAAATAGCACCATAAAAAGTGTCTGAACTTATTAATGTGTGAAACAAAAGCATTTATCAAACAGTATACAATAACATTACCTTTGCTATTTTTACATATTTTGTTGCAGTGGCCATATCCCCACCATGCTTTGCCTCTAATGCAGCTTTTTTGTACAGGTTTCTTCTCTCCATACACATCTGCTCGTCTGGTGAAACTGGGAAAAAATACAACTCAATCTCTTAACAATAGCTGAGAGATGAATGTGAACAGGTTCTATCTATTTCATCATGTAATAGCGCTTAAACCATATGGCTTTCAATCCTCTAAGTGATTTCCAAGCAGAAATGTTCAACTATTAAAAATAAACAATTTAAAGCAGTATTAACAACAGTGCAAGCTGAATTGATAACTCAGATTGATACATATCATTTTTGGTGCCTTTTATTAGTATATAATTCAGCATCAACAGTTACCTGAGGTTGGCGAGGCTGTACTGCTAGGTTGTGGAGTGGCAGGGGCCGGTTTCCTGGGAGCTGGTGTAGGTTTGGGATCCTCATGAGTAATGGTAGGTTCAAATATGGGTGCTGGACTTGGTTGTTTGGTTGGTGCAGACTGGGGTTTACTGACTGGGGCTATGGCTATCCTTGGTGGTAGATCATCCTCATCTACTGCCTTGCCCTGCCTTGCTTTCTTTAACATATCCTGGATTGTCTGTCAAAATATAAATAATATAATAACCCTAACCCTAACATGAAAGTATCTTTGTCAACAAATTGTCTCAGAAACTTACAAAAATGTCAAACCATCTACATTGATAAGTTTTCTACTGGTTTACTAAGCCCTCAATAAACATAAATTTAAACAAAAGTTCTAAATAATTGTTTAAGTACTTGATTGTGCCACTTTTGATCCAATATTCATCCAACAAAATTTAATCCAATAGTAATGTGATAGCTTATTAGCATTGCCCTCTTTTACAATGCAAGTGTGTTTAGCAGCAATGTTTACCTTTAGTCCTCTATCTGCTCTCCTCTGTTTTGAAGAGTCACCTGCAGATTTAGCATTCTGTAAAGCCTCAGTATAATTCTCTAATCTGTCTTGAATCACTGCAACAATTCCAGAACCACCGGACTGTGGAGTACTAGGACCAGCATCATATTTGTCATCTTTGTCATCATCACCACCTTCAAGCTCTTGGAGTTCATCCTAAAATATACAAATGCATTACTTTTAGAGTTCTATACTATGTTAAGTTACCATATAATAACATAATATAAAGATGAATGCACTTTTCAAGAATCAACAATGCAAAATTAATTAATGCAATAACAAAATGAGGAGGCAAATTATATACACTCATCCAAAATGAAAACTTTACACTGTTTATAATGGGATTAACTATACCTGAGATATAAAAAAAACACACACCTGTACCTCACAATGCAGGAAATGAAATGCAATCATGTGTAGGGATGTTAAACTTTATCAGTTGGGGAGTAAGTTTATAAAAAAAAGAAAAAAAGGATAGGATCTGTCTGATTTAAGGTCTTGAATTCCCCTATATATTTAATAGAAAGGGAGGTAATTAAAGAATTTGAATCTTTAGTCTCAAATTTAGCTTTTACATTGTGGTTTCATAAAAGTGTTTTTTTAGTTTTGACATAATTTTCTCTTAAATGGCAGCAAAAAGAACATTTGGTCCTTACAACCTATTGAGATTTTGACAAACTGTCTGTTTCTACTATATGAGTTATCTTTCTATTATGCATGATAAATGACTTTAAATTTAAGGCACATTATGGCCTTTGTTATATGTCCTATTTTATAGAGGCAGCGTGAAATACATTGATTTAATATTGTGTTAGGTATTTGTATTATAAAAGTGTAGTTTTCATTTTGGCTCAGTATACATGCACATGAAAAGTGTGACTGTTTTCCCTTTCTCCATTTTGATATTCTTTAGTAGGTAAGAAGTAAAAACTAATCCAATGCTTACCATAAGGTCTGGATCTTCTGTATCAGAGACATCATCATCATCATATTCTTTCATACTTTCAGCTATCATTTGGTCAAAATCTGTGGCACTGACTGGACCTATAGTGTAGAAAGACATTTGATATTCAATAAAGCCTAGACCCTATACAAAAACAAATAATTCCATGTAGTTTTGGACTTGTCAAAACTGAACACTCTTACATTAATATACATAATACCTAGGCCTGATTATATATATACACACACAGACTCAAAACCAAAAAAAATCATATTCATCTGTACTTCAAAGCCACACAGTACTTATGAAATAATGCTCTAATCATATACTGAAATCGTCAAAAATAATATGTAACGGGTTAGTCTTAAAAGATTTTTAGTACTTGCTGGCTATTTGAAAGTAGGTAAACGAAGGTAGTGTTGTTTTTTCTTCAAAACTCAACATAGATTCCTTCATTAGAAGCATTTATCATAATATACAGGTATGCTAATTCCTTACAATTTTTTTATAGGAAATTTATTAATTGGGAACGAAAGGGCAACTTAAATATATTGTTTCGTCTTTACTTGGTATAGACAAAATATGCATGCATTGTACAAAGAATTAAACCTTTGTCAGTTCTAGCAATTTACATAAGTATAACAGTGCAGGTCAATTATTTAGATTCAGATTGTAATAACTACTAGACCTTAAGTGTTAAACAAGCTCTGGGAGTGAACATTGTGGGCCTGACTAAAGAAGTTATTTGTGTGAGCCAGAATGCAGTTACAAAACATATAGAAGGGCAACAATAGAATCCACTTGCCAAATATGAAACCATCTCTCTAACCCACACAGTTACTACCTAGTTCAAATTCCTTAACATAGTTCCTCCAAACCTTTAGTGGCTGAGAAATAGAATAAGACCTAATTTTTACATTAAACTAAAGTGGAGAGGTGCTTCAACATTTCTGTCAGGGGCGTAGCTGGGAGTGAAATCGTTGTACGCATATGTGACAAGGCGCAAAGTGACGAGTGGGGATACGTGTGGGAGGGGGTGGCCCCCTCCCGCCCGTGGATTTTTTTTACTTTTGTGGATAAAATGGTGCACTTTATCGTACATCTACACCAAGCTTTCGTTTGTTTTAGTCATACAAATTCAAACCCACTCACATGTTCAGTTGTTATCTGAGGCTCCTCAAGTCAGCTTAACTTCATCGCTAAGCATTGGTAATATGCTTCTTAAACAGTCGACCAAAACAAATGTCCTTTAAAATCTTCCTGCATGTCTTTGTTCTATTTGTTCTATTTGTGTAATATTCAAGTAAATCCGCGCATACTTTTATTTCATTTTAATACACAAATTCTCTTATTTCATTCATAACACTATGAAAAGGAAAACTTAAACCTGAATGACGTTCTTCAGATAGAACAGAAGTGTTACCGTCGCACGACATGGAATAATATGAAAACAAGGACGATAAATGGTGCATTATGCCTCTATTTCAAATAGTATTTGATATGATATTTTGACCTGTAGAGAAATTTTGAAAAGCAATGAATCTAACTGTTGCTTTCTGACGTAATTTAATACGATATTTTGACCTACAGAGAATTTTTTTGAAAGCAATAAAGTTAAATGGTGCATTCTGACGCTTAGGAGGATCCACTATTGCAAATGTAAACCAGGCATCAGAGACAAGTACGTACATCTATGACGGTACATGCATGTCGTAAATGGCGTCGGCGTCGCAGTAAGTCGCTTCAAACACTACGCCAGTTGGGCATACCAGTTTTGTATTTCATGACAGCATATGTGTTGGTGTGTAAATTCACACATTAACTTAACTGAAGTCATTTATTTTTCAAAGAATCAAACTGGACATTCAAATCAAGGGGTGGGGTACGGGAGGGGAATTACCCTTTCGCATGTAGATTTTTTTGGTAAATAATAAGTTCAAATGGCAACACTTGGCGTGTACTTCAAACAAACTATAAATTCAATGCATACCCCATTTCCCCCCCTCCAGATTTTATTGTATTTTTTAACTTTTCATATTTTCCATCAAACACGTGGGTACGTGCGTATGCCTGGATACGCCCATGTCTGTAAACACACAATACTCATTTTTTACTTATATTAGTTGAAAAATATTTTACCTCTTGCTTTCTTTTTAGCTGGTTGAGGTTTTCCCTGCAGGGCCATTAACTCTGCTTCCAAATCGTCATCATTGTCAATATCTCCATATAATTGTGACTCAATGTCACCAATTCCCATCTGTTAAACCAAATGAAGGATCATTTTAATTTTCTTTAGTCATATTATAAACTTCAACATCAAAGATTTCAGATTATAAAAGAGTTAGTTAAGAGTGCCACTAGTCCTAGGAAATAGCACTTGTAATCTATGCTTTCTGGGATGGAAATAACATTCCCGGATACAAGATGTAATGTCACAGACTCTTTGTTATATAGTAAAATATATTCTCAAAATCCAGGTCATGAAATTAGGAAGGTGTCTCAAAGATGGTACACGCTGACACTGAACATTGAAATGGATAGTCCCTAGTTCTTCATAGAAAACCATGCATTTGTGATAATTTTTTATGTGTCAAATGCAAGGTTCATCACTTTTACATTAAAAACACGTAACCAACTGAATTTTCAGTAACATGCATTAGTTATTTCAAGAAGAAAATACATCAACATGTACAACAAATTAACGTTAACATACTTATAAACATCTTTAGCAGCCTCTTAAACCAAAGACATGTCACATTTCAGCATCCTTGTATGCCTATGGCTGCGTGCACATATGCAAATGCGATGTTTAAGAGACTGGACAGATCTTTAGACGAAAATTTGAGTTTGATTATTTTCGTAAAACTACGCAGCCGTTTTAATGTGTTTTGAAGAAATCATTTTTAGGCTAAAATTATAGTATATAGTGACGACAATATATTTGGTGGGTAGAACTGACCTCATTCACATGTTGTGTGATTAAACCTTTTCGCTAAAGTTAGATTCTGATATTTGACCTGTTTTACCTAGTACACAAAATGGCTACAGTCATGCTGCAAAGTGTAAACAATCCAATTTAATGCCACCGCTTACTGATTTAGAAGGTCAAAGTGATCATTAATGATACAGTTTGTTTTAAAAATAGTTTATATCAGTTTGGCAGTGCTTAATTTGTACAGATGTTGCATTATTTTGATTACACAATTCAACTGGCCTTGCTACGAGTTTTTATTGTAAAAGTGAAGAACCTTGCATTTGACACATCAAAAATTATCACAAATGCATGTTTTTCTATGAAGAACTACAGTACACGTCTGATAAAAAGTATCTTTTTACAAAGAATACTAATAACTCATTAAAATGCAAAACTGTTTATTGCAATGATTTATCAACTAACTAAATACGCCAGTTAAAATGGTCACTTTCAGTTTCTGAGTCTGATTGAAAACTTGTGATAATGACTCACGAGTTATTTTCTAACATTTACAGATTCAATTTTGACAATTACCTGGTTCATAAGTTCTGCACCCTTTCTCCTTGGTGGAGCAGGGGCAGCAGTCTTTTTTTTGCCAAACATGATAATAGAAATCTTTTTTCTTTACTTCCTATGCATTTTGCAAGAATTCATCGCTATATTGATTAATTGAGCGGAAAGCAATATATTTGTCAGAAAGAAAAATTCTCTGCGCAGAAATACGCAAAGGAACAATCTCCAACGCAGTGACCTCCCTTGACAAGCAGAATAGATCTCTGCCAACGTCTCACGGTTTTACAAGATTCTTGTAAAATGCACTTATGTTCTAGATTTTGCTTTTTAGAGGCTATTTTTCTTGTTGTACATATCTTTAGTTGTGATATAAAATTTGAAAGTATTATATATTGAAAATACTGTTTGAATTCATCCGATAGAATGAAACCGTGGATCAGATTTTTTAAGGAGTATGAACAGAACAGGACAACCTTTTATTTTCAGACGTATCTGTATCTGTGTACATAGTACACATAGTACATAGTATATGGACTTTGGTCATAATACATTGTGTTATACATACAAACAAACAATAGAAGTATAGAAAAGAATCTGCACAGTAATTAACACTAGGAGACGAACATTGATTAAACATTAAGAATAGCACTTCTGATATCATTTCCTTAACAAATTCCGATACACTTAGAAGAATGTTTTATCAGTTACGTTAAGACGTTCTAAAAACTTAAACATATGTAACAGGGTGGATTTTATATCAAAGAGAGACTAAGCATACTTGCTGTTATTTTAAGTCTACTATGAGTTGTCGCTGTTGGTAACTATTTTATCTATACCTGTTTTACCTTTTACGTTGTGTACAACCGGTCATGGTTCGGTAGTTTCACACCTATTGTGTTGCTTGAGTTGTGTTGAGGTTTTGGCCACTTGG
>ENA-OREC01001006-OREC01001006.1-marine-metagenome-genome-assembly--contig:-NODE-1006-length-13182-cov-13.770317_pt1 | contig 13182 bp, 5 predicted proteins | sample MGYA00248626_ERZ508543 | MGnify/ENA primary metagenome ERZ508543 (study PRJEB26211, sample SAMN05518279) | marine metagenome | isolation source: Puget Sound, Washington, USA | host: Bankia setacea... | reverse complement strand
CGGTGCTATGCATAAATTATTGGTCGGTGAATGTCTGACGGGAGCGAAAAGCATCCGTTAACAAAAATGCTTTGGTCAGTATCTATTAAAACAAGGACTTCGCATCGGTTAATACAAGTTGTTTAAAGCTTCTGGAGCAATATCGTACGATTGAACAAATGTGTTCAGATGCGCATAGTATAATACTTTGAATAAATAAGTATAACGTATAAAACCCAGTAACCTTCGCCTCTAGATACATACATATCTGCTGTGAAAAAGGGAAACTGTATGTTTGTATTTAATTTACAATGTTTGTTTCTCTGGCTGAGTGTTTCTTCATATAGATAAGTGACAGTTAAGTACCAATAAATACATCCTATAGTTCTAAATCCGTACAGCAATGGACATTTGTGGCACATTTACCTTTCAATGAACGGATGAAAGAATTATTTAACCATTCAATATGTAAGACCTCCCCCTCAGTACAAGAGATACAATAAAGATATGCACTCTGGTCACGGGCAAGGGAAACAAGTCTTATAGATGTAGTAATTACATATGGTATGTTTCCAATTTAATATTTAAGAAATAAAACATCTGTACCTGTGTATTAACACGCATAATAAAACATGGGTACTAGTTTGGTTGGGTATGAATTAAATCACACGTGTGTTTGTTGCTCTTTAAGTTGTTTGGAGAGCTTATATTGACAGGATGTTGTTTGGTTGACTGTTTCTTGGGATCCTAATGAAATTTCTTTCGGCGCTAAGTATTAAACTAATAGCGTCTGGATCAATAAATGTTTTCAGATATTTCTAGTGTCGCTCGATTCAACTTTTACAAAGACGATTTTGCAGTGCTTAAATTTTACTAGTGCTTTTTGCATCACTAAAAACCTTTCAAATATCTCAATCTTTCGATTGATATAATTCGGTCTTGCAAGTTCTAATTGAAAACTACTGAACCAGCGTCATAAATGAGTCCTCGGACAGAAACGTCGGAAATACTAGACTATCAAAACATGTCTCACTGACCCTCCAATCGTCATTAGAATCACGAATGTTGCAAATCGTGCCTGTTTTCATGGTGGCCATGATGATTATATGTGTTTTTGTACTTCCCAGACGATCAAATCGAAAGTTAAGCTCAGTTTTACTACTATGTTTACATCACGTGACATCGCATTCCATAGTACATGTAGTCACTTGTAGTGAATTATGAAATACATGTGAAAATTGAAATATGGAGAACAAAATTAATTTGAACCGAAAAAAAGGAGAAATAAATATTTGAAATTTCTCGCATCACAAAATTAAAAGTAGTTTACGGTATCAGAGACATGTATTGTGATGTTTGCATTGAGAGGTTGTGTCATCAAAATCTGCATGTCTACTAGATATAAGGGGTCAGAAAGGTCATTCATAATGTGTTCTTGCAGTTGAATCTAAGGATTTATTTGAACTGGTTGCTCACAGTTTCGTAATCCTCTTTTTATTTTTATTTTTGGTGATTTTTTTTCTGGTGAGTTAGTTTAGTTTATAATTGTTTAATTTATTTCTGGTGATTTTTTTTCTGGTGAGTTGGTTTAGTTTATAATTATTTAATTCTTTTCTGATGATGATTGTGAGAATTTTCTGATTTTTGTTTTGTTTTAAATTTTGGTAATTTTGTCATTTGTCAATTTTTTGTATGACCTTGAATTTTCTTGGTTTCTTTTCGTTCAGAATTCGTGTTTTTTCTGAGCTGATGTAAAAAAAATAATAAAGGAATGAACATGAAATCTTCTTTGTTCAATAGCAATTAGCACTCTTTCTGATATATCCCTCGAATTTCCAATTTCGAAAGAAAATACTGAAATGTAGTTAGGAATTTTCTCACCTTTTGTATGTCAGCTAAAAATCAGCAATATTGGTTCACAGTCTTGTAATTTTGATATTAGTGACATTATATGTGCAGTTTTAATAATCACATAGATTAACGTCAATAAAAAATACATACTATTTCTTAAAAATGTCTACCGCATTGACGTCGCAAATTTATTAATTTTCAGTAATTGAATAATGTGACGTCATTTAAATTTTCAATGGTATATATTCGTTATTTATAATATCCGCAAATTACGCCGTGACGTCCAATCAGAGTGTGGTACAAAAATAGCCTTTACATGATCCTCTGATATAATGACATATATAGAATGTTCTGACGATATAAGAGTTGAATCATCAGCGGTTTGGTTACAATGTTTTCATGCTCTGAATGTTAATGGAAAAGTTAACTGAATTCAAATTTAATTAGACAAAAAAAAGAGCTTAAATTGTACAAGCAACAGATAGGATTAAAAAGGTTATATATAGGCAGTGTTTGGTTTGAGTGTTTTTGCAGTTTATACATTTATATTTCACCGCTAAGATTAACATTTAATTTGTAAATATATGTTTTTCGTTTCCTTTCAACATTATTAATATATGATAAAATTCGAGCGCTGAAAAGTAAATATTTATCAGAGTTACATGCGAGCTATATAAAGTGATGAACCTGACAAGTTATTAATGCATCTATGTTTTACAATATTTAACCATTTCCCTACAAGTACAGTTTATCTTAAAGGGCACATCCTGCTATATTTTGAAGCTGTCAGTTTAATTAAGGTTCATTTAAAGTACAATCATGTGCATGAACAACTTTAAATTTTAAAATTATACTCTTTTTTTGTGTGTGTGTGTGTTGTTGTTTTTTTCAACGATATTTAACAAGGGAGCTTATTTGACATACGGCAATGTTCGATAAGGTCCCCAACGATGGTATTATTGCTGTTTGCTTTTTGAGAAAGAGCCACTGTGTTTCCCCTTTAATGTTGAGTGCTAAACAAGGGAACCACTACTGGTACCGTTTTTTAACGTCTTTGTAGATTGAACCCCAGACCTCCTGCACTCGACGCCAGCACTCTAACATGATCGAGGTGGCTACTCATGTAAACTTGTAAATAATAACTGCTTAGTTAATACAACTATGCTTATTAATCAGTAGATTGTGGACATTAAAGTAAGACTGTCTGGCTGGCGCAGTGTTAACGCACTCGCCTCTCACCGCTGCGACCCGGGTTCGATACCCGACGTAAGCATGTGAGGTGGTCACCAAGTCAGACAGATGGGTGTCCTCCGGGCACTCCGGTTTCCTCCCACACGAAGACCATCCGAAGACAACCATCGGTGCCAGCGAGTTGTATGACTTGTTTCCGAATTGTCCATGTAACGAAGAGGGAATTACAATGTACGTACAATGTACATTTTCCTTTAATGACATCGGGTCTAAACTTTCATTCAAATTCCTTCATTTGACAAAATTGTGCATAATTGGTTTGCATTAGGTGTGAAAATTGTTTATTTATAACGTCTCAGTTACATGTACATCAGCACTTTTGTATTTTACATTTGCTGCGTGCACTTGTATGTATATATCGCCCGGGGGGCTTGTGTTCTAGAGCTGCAGGAAAAGTGACATAAAATCACCTCTGTTTATTAGGATACCGAGTAAATTTGTCATCTCTGCCACCTCGTTATGTCATATGGTGATTACAATACAGCCAACTATACAGCCAACAGTATAGACAAAAATACACTGTACTGTATATCATGTTTTTGTGTGGCTGTTATTTTCTACTATTTTCTCAGTTAGGTTAACAAAGTAAAAGTTATAAAGCTAACAAAATTAGAAATGGTTGACCAGCATATGCAGAAGCAATAGGTTATGACAGCGCTGGTTGTATGGAATTTGAAGCTGTGAGTTAAAAAAATAAAATAATTAGTTTGATCCGTAAAATTTGCGTCTTGTGAAAATGACTTGTTTTACGTTATACTGTAGCATTTAGTGGTGCTATTCATTTCCTTGTTGTTTTTTTCTGGTGGATTGTATGTGTCATAGTGTGCAAGGGATAATGTCAATGTTTTATACCGTTCTTATAGAAAGATGAGTGGAATTGGGATCGTTAACTGTTGGAAGGTGATTTTAATTATGTAGATGCTGATTATCTATGTACATCACGAATTTACGGATTATCACACAGGTATGACAGATTTAGATTTATTTTTTTGTTCGGGTAAATCACTTCTTGATGAAGCTCTGAACGTTACCATAGAAGTGGTATGTTTCATTCAAATTTTCAATTGCATGATCAAATGGCTGCTACAGGTGAGGTAAATAAAATTCACAAATAATTCACACATTACAAAATTGACATGTATCGTGTGTAGCAGATGAGAATCAACAAAATTATAGATGGGAAGTTAGTTATAATGTGATGTTGATCTATGGATGACATAACCTTTCATGAGTTGAGAATTAATTATCATTTAAAACTTGAGGACTTGAAAGGAGTAAAAGTTTATATATTGTGCATTGTATATTGTATGTACATGTAGAAATATGCAATATAAAACACAACCGTTTCATTTCTTTCTGAGAATAGAAGATGATGTTTGTAGTTTGGAGAATTTAAAGATAATTATATACAATTAATTTGAGATAAAAGTCTTTATTTTACGATTTGAAAAACCTATCAACAACGACAACAATAATGACACCACAAACAAACAAATTTAAACCAAAACAAACTACACAAATGACAACAAACTAAACAAGCAACAAACCAATTTACTACATTAATTGTTAACGTGACAACAACAAACCACATAATACAACACAAAAAAAACAGAAGAAAAAAAAAAAACATACCTTGATATAAAGAATCAGTCAAGACTTGCTTGATTAACATACTTCTATTCATAATGGAACATTTTACATGTAAATGAAATGAGGCAAAATATCTTCAGAAAACAGTATTTTATCAGTAAAATCTAAACAAAAATGAAAGTCCCCTAAATATAGCTGTATACAGATTTTGAAATGTAGAGTTAATAACAAGATTGTATGGTACAGTTACATTCCAGATAACTGTACAGTGAAACCAGTTTAAACTGGTGCTTTTGTTCAAATTCGGGTTTGTATGTTGTTAAACGTACACCATTATTGTCTTGTTTGGGTTTTTCTCACTTTTGTTTACGAGTCCCTTTGTAAGTGTCACCTGAGTAACACCGCTTCTTTGTATATTGGGTTATACATTTTATATTGGGCCAAAATATTTTTAGTTTTACTGTACACATGGACTAAACTTTTCAGCAATATATCTTTATATATAATATACAGTCATGTTTGTAAACAATTTAAGTGCCACTTGACTTTATTTGAACTTAACATGCATTTGCAATACAAATGCGCCACAAACTCTGTGGGAAATATATCTTGCTTCAACTTGTATATAAAGGTTAATATTACATACCTCGCACTGATACAGGCCGTGTGATAACAAGCTTTTTTGTGTTGTTGGTATATCATGCATTATACATCACGACATGGGCAGTATAACTTACCTTGTACATGGGAATATTTACTGGTCCACTTGTAAATGTCATAAACAAATAAATAACAATCTTATTGACACTATAATTCTGGAGATTTCAAGATGTAAATTTAAAGTTTGCTACGCCAGTTACTGCACAACGTTTTCCCAACTCATTCCATTTAAATTTTGAATTAAATGGCAATCATTTCTCATGTAAGATATTTTCAAACATACACAATTGAGTTAAAGTACATGGTGATGTATTGTTTCCTGAGTTTAATGAGACAAAACATGAAATTTAGCCTTGAGCTTCAATTTTTTTTGTAAAGAAGCGATCAACATTATAAACATAGGCTGGTCTGGTCACAGCTTTTGCAATATACATGTACAACTCAATTGTTTCTGTGTTTTCCATTGTGTTTGCTTTTTAAAGAAACATGTTTTGTAGGATTTGGAGAGACAAACTCATAATTGTTATTGTTTTTTATCACGGGATTTAGTTATAAAGCTTACCAACAACCAAGTGAAGTAGGGGCCGTGTGGTGCAGTCTGGTTGGCACATCTGACTCATAAACAGTGGATGCTATCAGGTGGGCATTTGGCTCCCATCAAAGGGGCTCTGGTTCTTTCAGTATTAGTTGGTTTTAGAAATGGACTCGAAGTGATTTAATTGGCAATCAAACTAAACTTTATTAGTATAACCTTACAATGAAGGCATTATTATAAGGTTCCCGTCACAAAAATGGTATGTAAGATATTTGACGAGCGGCAGAATGCTGATAGAGTTTGGGGATGCTTTATAGATACTAACGCTGTGTTTCTAAGGCTAGTTTAAATCTGAAAACAACACACATTATGAATCTGAAATGCAAGTTGCAAGTATCCTTAGCTTACAGTTTAAAGTTTTCTTTGTGATTTTACAATCTTTTACTCAGAAAAGTTACATGTTAGGTGCGTTTTTTGGACACAAGTTAGATAGAGCTGCAAAAGTTGTTATTAATGCTATGTCTTTATACTGATATAACTTGTTACTCTAGTGCTTTACTATTTGTATCAACTGTACCATAGTGTCCTGTTAAAATTTAAATTACCAATTCTTTTTAACACTTTGTGCCAGAAAATTGAAACTAAATTTGGTACAAGGTAGTAAAATTTAATGAATAAGTTTAAAGGGACATATTGAATTTTAGGAAACAACTTAACTTGTAACACATTGAAAGGTTCTACTTTTGAGTTCATTTGCTACATTTATATATGTTTGTGGTCCCACTGGTTACTGGCATTCAGACTTTAATCTAGAAGTTCACTGAGGGAATATTACCACACATTCACGTATTTACAATTTTACTTGAATAAAGGTATATTTTAAGTTTATCATTATTTCAAAGATGTTTATGACCGTGATAAATCTATCTTAAATAATTGCACATATAATCCTTGAAAAGTGTACAGGGACTTTAAATAATTGGCATCTCAGCAACTTGTATTAAATGTTAAACATTATAAGGTCACAGGGTCAATTTTTAAGTACTGTTATATGGAATTATGCCGCACTCATTTTGTAACGTCGTTTCTGATTGGACAAAAACTTGAGACTTAAATACTGTTTTAATACAGGCACAAATTAAATTTATAATGGTTGACATCTCATCTCGAGTAAATAACTTATAGAGTCATTTAGATTTTCACTTGCATGTTGTTAATTTAAATTTTAGCCTTGCGTTTTGTAAACTTTGCGGAGCATACAGTATACTTAAATATGTAGCTTTAATGTAAATGTGTCATTTTGTAGCACTAGGTGTGCCTTTAACACAGTCACTTTCATAGTGTGTAATTAAGATGGTGCAGATAATGGGATTGAACTGGTAATGGCAAAATGGCAAAAAAACTGTTATTTTGCATCTAAATTTAACGCGCGCTGTTCAGAGCATGTCAAGGGTAAAAGAGTGGCGAGTAAAACTGATCATTTAGTGGGTCGGTGTCTTCAAGAGTTGACGGGGTGGAAGGGGACTTATAAAGTGTGATCAATTTTACAGAAACTGATGTATATGGATAAAACTTATGTCAGGAAAAGCGCAAATGTATCAAGGTAAATAAATTTAATTATAGTTTTACTTTCAGAAAAAAAAGTGGTTCTGTTAACAGTAAAAGATGATAAAGAAAAAAATCTAAAGTGGTTCTGTTAAAAGTAAAAGATGATAAAGAAAAAAAATCAAAAGGGGTTCTGTTAACAGTAAAAGATGATAAAGAAAAAAAATCATAAGTGGTTCTGTTAACAGTAAAAGATGATAAAGAAAAAAAATTGGAAAAAATCAAAAGTGGTTCTGTTAACAGTAAAAGATGATAAAGCTGCCTACACTTGATGTATTCCATTTTATTACATGTATCATGCGTATATATTAAGAGTCTTACATGACCTGCTATTTAATATAACCTTCAATGAAATAAATTCAAGAATTTTTTTAAGCGAGCCTATGTGAAGCTTGATTCATTTCCGTTTCCTTAGCCGGATTTCATAATCAAGAACTTTTAAGTCAGTGTTAATTTTGTCCGAACATCGGCTGACCAAATTTGAAATGTTTGGCTGTTTGGTTATTAAAAATACAACTGATGTTTATGCAGATTTGTATGTAAACAATAGATTTATTTTTTTGGATAAATTTGTCTGAAATTATTAGATGCAAAATTGAGCTTAAAATATTTCGGGAATAAAATTTTCCCCATTTTGGATGAATATGAAATACAGCCCAAAGTTTGAACAAGATGATAAAACTGCAGAGAGCTGTACATTATAAAAATTCCAAATGCACTTAATAGCATAAAGTTCACTTCAGTTCCATTTTATAACACCCATTTTATATAAATTGTTGTTATATAACAAACGAACATGTCACCATTTAACTGTGCGTAAAACGGACATGTCAAGGGATACTGCAAGCTATAGAATATTCCAGTCCATTCTTGGCATTATAAACTCTCCCAATTCATTTACTTCTGCAACTTCTTTAATATTGTTAATAGCCAATTTTTAATGACTACTCATTTATAATCACAACTAGTGTTCCCTTAACAGTTTATAACAGATACACATTTTTTTGGGCCACCCTTCAAAGAAAGCTGGCATATAATGCTTGGCACTTGTCATTCTGTCTGTCTGTCGGAAAGGTTCTAGTTTCCGAACAACAACTTGATAAAGTCTCGACCTACCCCCTACAACATGGTCCACACATCCATCCTTGGTAGCAGAGGAATCATATTGATTTTGGGTTCACCGCGTATCTTAGGTCAAGGTCAAAGGGGTCAATTGTGCTAAAACTGTTTTTGAACAATAACTTAAAAACGCCTTGATCTACCCTCCTCATAATTGGTCCACATATCCTCCATAGCAGAGAAACCCTATCAAGTTTTGGGGTCACTGAGTTAAAGGTCAAGGTCACATGGGTAAATTGTACTTAACCCATTTCCTATCAATAACATGATAACACCTTAAGCTACCCTCCTCAAACTTGGTCCACACATCCATCCTTGGTAGCAGAGGAATCATATATATTTTGGGTTCACTGTATCTAAGGTCAAGGTCACAGGGGTCAATTGTGCTAAACCTGTTTTGTCCTTGTCGTTGTGATGGAACCCGGGACCTCCCACACTCTAAGCCAACACTCTACCACTAGGCTATTGAGGAGGCAGCTACCGACAGCTTTAATTTGGTTTCAGTACTAAGAACACTTTTTGTCGTTCCCACCAGTCACGTCTTATTAACTGAAGTGTCCTTGTAACAAAGAATTACATGTTTTTACTGATCACACTAAGTCTTGGTTTAATCCTTAGATATATTTGTATTGTATGATAAGCCAGTTATTTTGTCTGTCATGTCCTATTTTTAGTCTGGTGTTATAATGTCAGTTCTATATTTAGTATAATTATTGGTATCTGAGAAACAGTGATATGCCAACAATTTTGTATGAAGATATTTCTTTATTTGTTTTCCTCCATCATTGAAGATTCAAAATATGATAAAAAGTAAATAAACACAAATATTAAACACATATGGAAGGATGAATAAATGAAGGAAGGAAGGACGGAAGAACACATTAAAGGATTGAATGAAAGTATGAAGGAACAAAATAATCATTAAACAAAATATATTTTAAGGATTGACCAATACACTGAGATTATGTAACCAACCTATTCTTACCTCCATACACGTTAGCTATTTAATTGTTGTTTCCATTTTATGTTCATGAACAAAATGCATCTACAATTCAAAGCTGACTGTGTTGTATATGTTGGATGAGAACATTGTACAGTGCTTATAATGTTCTGCATGCATTCAAAACATTTTTAACATTTTTAGTAAACATTGTTATCGCATATAAATATAATTAACCTTGTTTTCAATGTAATATAACCATTACAACTATTATTTTTTATATTACGTCATTATTGTATCGTAATAACCCAAGATGTGACATGCAAAAAAAACTTTGAAAAAGTAAAAGTGTACCTAAGTTCATGAAGTGACTGTGCGTGTTTAAAAAAAGTTGATTTTTAAAATTTTATGAAACTTAATTTTTCGGAAAAAATGACTCTTCAACTTTCCTTAAACTGATTTCATTAAAGTATATATTGAATAACCACTCATGGAAGGTCCTACTTTATAGTAAACTTCTTCATTGTTTGATATTGTACCACTATTTTTTGATACCACTATTTTTTAAACCAGTTAATGTTCAACTTGATACATTTTGAACACTTACTGTCTTGTATTTCTATATGACATTTTGTGACGCAGGCCTGAGATAGCTTTTATATCTGTTAATGTAGATAAATGAGAATACAAAAATGCACCCTTAGTATTTTATTACTATCATTGACATTGAGGTGATATTGTTAACAGCTGATGTGAGAATTGGCGCATATTTGTGTAAACTGTGTGACAATTAAATCTTCGTTCTCATTATTACACTGTGTATCAAAGCGAGTAAATGCAACAGGGTTCTATCTGCTTCTTTATTCTATAACACTTAAAATCATTTTGTTTTTTACTCCTAAAGATATTGAAGCTTGCGGTAAAACTAAATTGAAAATGTTCGCTGCTTTTGCTTGGAACTGGTTAATTTCAAGAACAATTTCGGGAACAGATTTGAAATGTTCTCTTAGATCTCTACATAGAAATAATGACTACAACCGCAAGATATCAATTCAAATTAAAAACAAAAGTTACACGTATTTTATCCACACTAATCTCTCTGAAAACCTGCAGCCATAGCTCTTTTAAATAAACACATTGTTCCAATTGTAACACCAAATTTACCATAATTAAAACCTTAAATTCTCAATTAATTTTTAAAAAAAGTTGATTTTGTACATGTTTTTCATGTTTGATTGTGCTTTTGCATGGTTGCATCGATTTATATCCACTAATCACAGTTCATATTTTTATTTTTTTAGTGTTCGACAGTTCATATAAGTATGCTCTTGTTTAAGGACAGAGTTAATATTGTAACACTGAAAATAGAAATCTGCAATGACAGTTCAGATTTACTGATACATTCAAGATTCTATGATAAATCATGATTTGCTTGACACTGTCAGTAACAAATTGGTCGCCTACATCAAGGTTAATGAAGTCTGTGTAAAAAGATACGTAACGCTATACTGAGCAAAATTGTTTACTTTTAATCACCTATAGTGTGCAACTTGTGGAATAGTTAACTGCTTTATTAAGAACAATTTTTTTGGAGAGCTGTTTAGTTTAATATAAATACTAATTTAATTTATTTTGATTGTGGAAGACAGACTTTAGCTTGTGTTTAAATCATGCTGGAATCTGTTCCTGTAACCAACCAGTACTATTTTAGCAATGATGGTGAAGTTTCTTGCTTAAAGGGAAATAACTAGAGCGTAGATCGAAAGCTTTGACGGAGTTATATCGAACTCATGACTGACCAGAATTAGGTGTGACATACGCTCTGCTCTACCCATTGCACTAAAAGCCACGCTCTGTTTAACAGCATTAGGAAAATGATTGTACCTTTAGAATATTACATCTATAGTGTACATATACCTGACACAGAGTAGCACCAAATGACATGCATAAAATTACACTGAGGTAGACACTAGATTTGCTGAGATTGCAATTTGCCGACAAGTTAAAACGACAAATGAGACAACTTTAACAGATGTGATCCACCCTACAGGTCTCCATGCTCTAGGGCAGCTGAAAAATAAATGAAGGTAGCTAATGCACAAGGGTTCTATCTGGTTCTTTATTCAATAGCACTTAGAACATTTTCGCTGTCCCTCCCTTGAAAATCATGGTGTAACAAATTCATGACAACATCGCAGTCATGATTATGGTGCACACTCAGCTGTTTGTAACGAAACAATGAGAAATAAATCGAGTAGTGAGTGCTAAAGGGTTCTATCTGTTACTTTATTCAATAGTTACTTAGAACACTTTAGCTTTCACTTGTCAGTTTTGTTTAGACGTGTTATTATTAATGTTTGATACATGACTAGATGAAGAAAGTGCGAACACAGTGCAAAAGTTTATGTTGTAAATAAATTTCATTTTTTGCCACGAATCATAGGTTGTTTTAGATGCGTTTGTTTATATGATTTATTCGCTGAGAAAACAAATTTATTTATGTTTTACTTGTTTGCATCTTTTTGCGTGTTAATTGTCGTATTAAAACTGTAATTATATCGTCTAGTTGTGGATTAATGGAGGTCACTGAGTGTGGAACTGTTATATCTGCTTCTTCACAGTTTATTTGAATGAGTTGGGTTTTTTAGCGTTCGAGTTTTTTGTCGGTTCTGCGTGGTCATTCGGTTTTTTTACCCCCGCCACAACGGCCAATGACCTCCGACTTCAAAGGATTTTCTATACCAGATTTTATCCATTACAATTATTTTCTTATCATAATTCTTGAGAAAGAGCCTGTATTTCCCCTTTTTAATGTTCAGTGCTAAACAAGGGAACTACTGGTACCATGTTTATAAAGTCTTTGGTATGGCGCGCCCTATAGCAGGGATTGAACCCGGGACCTCCCGCACTCGATGCCAGCACTATACCACTAGGTTATCGAGGAGGCGGTTTTATTTGAATAAGTTTTTTTAGAATATTCAAAAATAAATGTTACAAGATTCGAGTAAGACTATAGCATTGTCACTGATCATTTTACGTGTACATTTTTTATATTGTATAACTTTAATGACAGATAATCAATAATATGGCGGCAAAAAGATGAATTTAAAACAAACCTGGAAATATAAAAAAATCGAAGATGACTTCATTTAAGTATTATAATATACATGCAAAGTGTTTGTATTTAGGAGGACGAAACTTGTGTGTAAATGTTTGTTTAAATACAATAAAGAGAGTGATATAAAGAGATAAACAGTAATTTATGGCCCCAATAAATGTATGAAAAGTAATTGCCATCATGAGCCAGTGTCTTGTACAATTATAAAAAAATAAATACAAACAAAATCTTTGCCTTAGCTGTGAAAGGGGAATTATCACCTAGAGTTGAAGTAAAAGAGAAATTATAATCTAGCTTTGAAGTAAAAGAGAAATTATCGTCTAACGTTGAAGTAAAAGAGAAATTATCATCTAGAGTTGAAGTAAAAGAGAAATTATCGTCAAGAGTTGAAGTAAAAGAGAAATTATCGTCTAGAGTTGAAGTAAAAGAGAAATTATAATCTAGCTTTGAAGTAAAAGAGAAATTATCATCTAGCGTTGAAGTAAAAGAGAAATTATCATCTAGAGTTGAAGTAAAAGAGAAATTATCATCTAG
>ENA-OREC01001005-OREC01001005.1-marine-metagenome-genome-assembly--contig:-NODE-1005-length-13183-cov-12.065237_pt1 | contig 13183 bp, 8 predicted proteins | sample MGYA00248626_ERZ508543 | MGnify/ENA primary metagenome ERZ508543 (study PRJEB26211, sample SAMN05518279) | marine metagenome | isolation source: Puget Sound, Washington, USA | host: Bankia setacea... | reverse complement strand
CCTTACTTATCTGAGACTAATACCTGGCCATTGTATAGTTGTTAAATCACATCCTTACTTATCTGAGACTAATACCTGGCCATTGTATAGTTGTTAAATCACAACCTTACTTATCTGAGACTAATACCTGGCCATTGTATAGTTGTTAAATCACATCCTTACTTATCTGAGACTAATACCTGGCCATTGTATAGTTGTTAAATCACATCCTTACTTATCTGGGACTAATACCTGGCCATTGTATAGTTGTTAAATCACAAGAAGCTAAGTATTGTGACTAGGCTAAAAGATACTGTGATTGTATTATTTATTACATAATGATGTCCAATACTTACTTTACAGGAGCTCCAGTGATGTGTTTGTAGAAGGACCTTGTAAAGTAACAGTCCATGAGCTTATTATCATAGATAGCCTTAGCAATGATACGTCCCACAAACTTGAAGTAGCTCAGATGGTTGCTGTTACAGTGTGAGGAAGCGTTCATTGTGTACGTGACACGGTCGCCCGGGGAGGTACAGAACAAAGCGTACATCGGGTTGAAGATCTCACGAGCTATGATGATGTACCACTCTCTCAACAAACCTCCAGCATCCTGACCATCTTCACCTGAAAGAGAGTGAAAATAATGTATTTAGTATTTTGGTGAATACATCGGATTTGAAATTGTTAACACTCAAATATTCATACACACATTCATCAGATTTGTCTTTATATCCAATAAAACTCATCTTGCAAGAGACAGCTATAGAGTAAATACAATTACAATATCAATCTTAGCCCATCATGATCAATGAACCAAACAGTTCTACAGTGTTAGTTTTCAAATCACTTAATAAATGGGATACTGAGTTATTACATGTTTATTGTACCTTCAAACACAATGTAGAATCTATGTTTCCACTCATCAGCTGTGCGTCTAAACAGCTCTCTGAAAGAGTCCTCAAACACGTGTTCTCTCCTGACATGCACAGCTAGGTCCTCCCGCCTCATGCCTTCATCACGTCTCTCCAACTCGTGGCGGAAGTAACGTCTCTTCACGTCAAAGTCAAGGATACGTGTATGATCCACCAGGACACAGAATGGTCCTTCAGACAGTGGTGTGGTGGACTGTCTCAATATTTGGTTTAACACAGTACGGTGTGTATCTGTGAAAGAACAAAATCCACAAATCATTAATACATTCATCTGTGTAGAAAACAAGATTCTGTTTATCATCATTATTTCTAGACTTTTGTCTCCTTGAGCATGAACTACAACATGAATTGTTCATCCCATTAACAGATAACGTCTTTGGTGTACTTAGATTCTAGGGTAACAGTGGTAACCAGAAATGTTCATTTGGAATTTTTTAAGATTGTATTCATTTTACAGGGGTATTACATTTGGAAGAATTTCTTTTTCAGAATATGTATTGGACAATAATCCATGGGTCAAGTTTGAACTTTCAAATACTTCAGTAAGTTTACAATTTAACACATTACCTGCAAACTTGAGGAATTTCTGTGTATCTGGTGGTAGACCGACAGAGGATGGACTTGTCTGCATGCTGTTCTCTCTGTTAAAGTTGGGTTTATCTGAGGATGAGCCCGAGGGTTGTGGTGAAGGTGGCATGTCCATGGTTAGATGAGCCAACTGATCTTCACGTTTCACAGGCTTCGTGTCACTCGCCTTACACTCTTTCTCGCCTGGGGATAGTTAAATGATTAACATAAGCAATCATAATTTGAAACTCTGAATTTTCACTACATGGCAACACCTTCAGACTGTACAAGTGAACACAAAGTCCTTGACATAACATGTAAAGCAGACCATCACATAATATAGATTTTTTCATTTTAAACGCGAGTTCCTTTTCCATTTCTTTTACTATTTAGTTGTTATACTGTTAAGTTATTCTCAAATGTTTTATTTAACTGAAATTGTGCTATTGGATGAGCCATTTTTACTGCGCATTTTATTTTTCTAGAAGCATTTACTGGCATATTTATGTCTATTATTTTACCTGCATGTACAAGGAAGAAAGCTTCTACTGCAGGCTGGAGAATAAGGACGGCATGTTGGTCTGGTGTTTTATCTAACTCTGACAGACATTCACCCAACATGAACCACAGTTCCTCCAGGTCTATCTGCTCACTTAGACGTGGTAGTTGTACCTCACCACTGTCCTTCATGGTTTCACTGGATTCTCCTGATGTACCTTCAAGTAACACAAAGCTTAGCCTTAGAAATATTAAGTCACAAATTCGATATATAAAGAGTCTCAAATGTGAACAGAATGAGTGTACAAGTATTTAGTTTGGCCAAACATGACTTTTGGTGGCAAGTAAGAATGTCGTTAATGGGTGTTTTTTTAAAGTGAAAATAGCGCTTTAAATAAGGGACAAAGATCAATATATTTAATACCACTGTTTAGTTAATGGTATGACATGAGTCTATATAAAGGTGTATCTTTGTGACAAGATGGTGGTACAATAACTAAAACACTTCAATTAAGAAACATTGTTCACAGAAACTAGTAGACAAAGACACTATACCTGGTTTATCAGTTTCCATGGGTGCCTCTGTGTTCTCCTGACTGGGTTCTGCCTCTGCTTGTGCTACTACATCTTCCTCCTGGTCTGCAACGCCCACTGACCCATGTACAGGGGGGACGTGTGGAGTATCAGCCTCGTTCTCTCCTACCTCGCCAGAGTCCTGGATGTTGATCTCCACGGCAGGCTGATATCTGGTGCTTCCCTCTCGGCGCCTTGACACAAACTGCATGATGGCATCTGCTTCAGCTTCCAATAGAGCCATTGCTTCACCAAGGTTACGCAAGTTTCTAGATGCTTGAGCTGTTACAGATATACATTGATATTACAAAAAATGTTTCCACAGTCTTGAATCATAATCAGCAGTAACTGTAATCCTTTGAACTGAAGATAAAACAATTTGACAAACCCTTTCCTTACACCCTTAAAACTGAATATCTAAACACCAATGAGCCAGCTATTTTTGTCTGAAATTCTGTAGTTAAATTTCACATTTCATCCAAATTTATTTGTGGTTTTGTTTGAGATTTCACTTCATCATCCTATACAATCACTCACCTCCAGAACCTATAGGCTTCCTCTTCTTGTTGGCTGATCGTGCGGCCTCTCTCAGCTGTATTATAACCTTCATAATCCTCAGGAAGAAATGTTGACTGGATGACTTGCTAGTGAGAGCAGACATAGAGGCCAGTTGTAACTCACGGCCAGACTTCATCTTCTTAGGGGCCATCACAATCACTGCTCTACCTGTATATCTGCATAACAAAGAGACATTTTAACAAACATTTATGAATCCAGCTGCAACATGCTGATATTGGATACTGAACAAACAATCTAAAACTAAATGCATTGCACAAATTGTAGGGAGAATTTTTTATTCTAAATTACATGTACATGTTTCCACTTGAACAATATCTGTGGTAGTCACTAATGGTTACAGTTAAATCATTTGGAATATGAAAATCCACCAGGAAAGAAAATACCGATTACAACAGCCAAACCCAAACTATAGCGTAAGTGATGTACTAAACAGTGAGCTTGCAGTTCTTGTTTTACTGATCGTAGTTTACACATACTTGTCATGTAAGATTCCTTTGCCTGAAGATGAGAGTGAGTTATCGCCGTCCCTGGAATCATCGTTGTCTACGTCCACACCCAACTTTATATTTAATCGCTGGATCTCCTCAAACAGGTCTCTGCAATACACAAGCATAACATAACAGTATTGTATCTCTGAAAAGGTTGTCTAGTACTGTTCCCTTGTGGTTAGAAATAAAGTATTGTACATAAGTATTACTATACTACTAGAGTTACAATAGTTCTTTGCCATTTGAGTGTTATGACATATATCTTAAACTTTCAATGATCACAAGGTGATGGTATGCGAGAAAAGGCTGCTATCTGCTTGGTTATTCAATAGCACTTAAAGAGTCTGATTGCTTTTATCCTTCAAATAATTCTGTTTACAAATATTATAGTTTGTATAGATTAACAAATCTTCATATTAACAGCCTTTCAACAATGCAGAGTATGGTTTAATTAACCTTGCGTTCATCCTAGCAGGCACGATACATAGAAGTCACAGAAATCCGAAGGTCATAATTGTTCAGTAAAGCATTTTATAACCAGGCAGTTTTGCAGAGTCCCATCTAGTCCAAATCATAATAAGGTATGTCAGTCAGGTTGTCAAATGCCTCTTTTTAATGACATATTTTAGAAAATGATTTTGCAAAAACATTATGTGTGTTCTGTTTTAGTGGTCATTTGGCTCTACTGCCAGACTATGTTAAAGACAAAGTTAAATGAATTACAGATTTTAAACTTCCCCAAAGTCCTACATTCAAAATAGTTTGTAGGGACGATAAGACAAGTATAATTTTTTGTGCTCTTTATACAACTTTTCACATCTTAGACATTTGACATCTACATGGGAGATATAATATAAACAAGGATCAAAGAAGCTTTCTAACCTGATATGTGCACAGACTGTTAACCCTAGTTCTTTTGCCCCGGCCAGTAAGAGATCGAGTACACTGGACCTGGTGGCAGTGTTAGCCTGGGATAACTGCAGCAGTAGATTGGTGGCGTCCTCCAGACCTTCCTCTGAGCAAGCTTTCGATGTCAGCACCGTTACAGCCATACTTAACTGGCTCTCCAATATGGCACTTTCATCTATTTCCTTGTCTTCTTCAACTACTGTAAATAAAGTACAAGATTGTTTCAATCATTACAAGTTTGTATAAATAATGATTTCCTTCAAAATTGTTCATTTGGAATCAATTATTTCAAACGCACATATTAATCTTGCTTGACAGGATCAAAGATCTAAGTTATTTTCATAACCACTCAGTTCTATTTGTCAGATTTGTTATGAGAGACAAACTGTGGACATTAACTTTGAAAGCCATGAAAAAGACATCCAGATTTGAATTGTAAGAAATCATTAACTGATCAAAACAGCCTAAACAAGTTAATCACCATCCAAGTCTTACTCTTATCTTACCTTTAATTTCCTCTTTTGATGGTTTGCTCTTGTCTTTACCACCTGTGGCTGTAGCTATAGCTGTGGCTTCTGTAACCCCAGTCTCTGTAACTATTGGCTGGAAAAAACAACAACACAAACCGTACACACACGAAACTATCACTAACATACAAGCACTAAAATGATTAAATGCTTAACAATCACTCACAAATGCTTTATTCAACTAAAGTAAAGCAAAGTAACAGCATTTCAAAGAGTTATATCTTAACTTATGATAATACTTGTGTAAACTCCTGATAAAAGTTTGTCATCTAAGTGAATATCAAGAATTATGTAAAAATGTTTTAGAAAATACTAGCTTAAAATAACTGAAACAATTTTAAAAAGCTTACAGAAATTCTTATAGGTTTTGTATTATTTGTTTAATTATCACAGGTGTTTCTTAATTGGTGACAAAAACAGAAGAAACCTACCGGTATTAATGCCTGAGGCTCTACTGAAGTATTTTCCACCCGTCTCACAATAGCTGGTGTGACTTCTGAAGCTCTAGACAAGCCTGTTATACCTGCAGCAAGACTTCCAGAGTCCGCCACTACACGCGACACTAGACCTAGCAGTCGTAATAATCTATCTGTTAACAACTGACTTCTCTTTATCACAGGATGAGACAACATGGTCATCAATTGTCCGAGAGGTGAAGTATCATAGTCTCTAAACCCTGGGTCATGTTCACTATTTACATGACCATGTGGACGTTGAATGCCCTTACCTTTCTTACTACTGCATAAAGAGTCCAATTTTACTAGTAATTCCCAGAAATCAGTATCACGGATTTCTGATTTAGAGTCTGTTTTCTCTAGAGTTTTCACTTTTGGTGTGGCACCCGTTGCTGCTGCTGCAGTTTTAGCTTTGTCTGTGTCTTTGTCTTTATTGTCTTTACTTGTATCACACTTTTGTACTTCCTTAGCTTTGGCAGGTAGGAACTGATTTGGAAACATTCTTGCTAACGATATAAGTGCATCTAACACATGTCTACACACAATAGGTGCAGCTTGTGGATGAATTGTCACTGTTGCAGATCCACTTGACGTGTGCTTCTTTCCAGCCATCCGTTGAATCTGGAAGACGTTGGCACGGCAACCAAGAGCAGCTTCTAAACTAATAGACAGCCACGAGCCTTGGGTCCTAGCCTCGGTCTTGTTTCCCTGTGAACCATCTGTCTGCATTGGTGATTGTAAGTGTGACTTTCTACCCTTGCCTTTATCACTTAGTACTACCTTTGATCTCTCGTCAATCACTTCCACTTTAGTATCAGCAGTTCTGTTTAATATAGATAACATAGCTTGTAGAACCCATGATCGAGTGGGTTCATGATAACACAAGTTTCTCAATACTCTATGTAACCTTCCAGTGTTTAGTTTAGGTTCATCCACAAACAACAGCACAAGTAGACAAGTTAAAGCTTCATGATCAAGTAAATGGCGCCCTCGTAGCTTCAACTGACCACCAAAACCAAACGTATCACGATCTCGTCCACCAAAATGGAAACCTTGTCCAGAGCGGGGATTGCGTCCTAGTGTACAACGGATTGCTCCTGCAAAGTTAATGTCAGTGTTTTACATTCTTAACTTCACCTTTAATGAAATTCAAATATACTTAAAAGATGTAATACTTGGCATTTGTTAAAAGCTTTAAGTAATCTGACTAGAAAGTAACCAATGCAAGAGTTCATACCTTCACATAGACAAGATTGTTTATACTTTCTTACACATGCTTTTTGGTGCAAACGTAAAGAAACCTAATTTTTTGTCAGTCTGGATATTGTCAACAGTACATAAAGACAAAACAGTCCCAGTTGCTAATCAATAAAAGCTGATAAATGAGTGTCTACTTTAGTCTATAGATGTAAGTGAGTAAGCTTGTGTACTAACCAGCATGCCTGAGTATAGAAGACAATGAGCCTCCAGATCCTGGTTGTGTGAAGAGACGTTCCTGCATGATACGTCTATGTCTATCCTCCAACTCTCGTCTCAATGTCTGTGCCTCAGCGGCCAAGTCTGCAGGTAACACTGCCATCATACTGTCGTCCATATCAGCCAGTACGGACTGACGCAGGGTGGATGGAAGGGTGGCGAAGAAGCTGGCAGGGTCTACAGGTGTTTCAGGGTTTGCTGTAGTGTTTGTCTGTGCTGTAATCCTCTCCTGCTCAATACGCTGCTGGGCAAGTACCTGAACACAAATGTTTTATAATTATACACTTTTGCATGACAGATCTGATGTTTTTTTTATAGTAAACAAACAGTTAGTGGAACTCCTTGTGTGGTTATGTTTTAAATGTTTTTATGTTGTATAAATGACCGGGATCAAGTCTCAAAAGTACATTTAATTACATGTTACTTTAAACATTCCCACTTTTCAACTTAATATATAAGAGTTGTGATTTTTTTTATTTATACTTTTATATGGAAATATGTTACAAGAATTTACACCATTGTACAACAACTGGGATATGGTTTAAATCATTAGGTGTTTTACTTTAGCTACGTGTTTACTCCATGATCGAACAAGTTGTAAGATCACGGGAAGAGCGTAGCAATAGTTGTTCGGCGTGTTTTATCCATTGCCTCTAAAATCTTGATCTTGTTCATGATTGGTGCAAATGTATATACAGACATTATATACATGTACAAACAGACTCACATTAGGATGCCATGCCTTCTATGTCTCTGAAATATTTATAAGACCTTTTTGGCATTTAGTTGGAGACATTCGTTAGTTATGTAGGATGAGTTTTGTCTAACAAAGCACAAGTAATTTAGGCATCAGTTGCTTACCTCTTCTTGTATATTAGGTGGTAGAGCTGCTAAGAATTCTGGGTTAACTTCCATACCACCAGTTGTACTATTCTGTTGTTGATCTCTTGTACGTTGTATTCTCTGCATTCTCAGATGGTCAGCTATCACTTCTGCCCGGATGTTCTCTGGCAGCGCTGCTAAGAAGGACGGGTCTAAACCTTCGGGTACAGTGTTCTCACCTCCTGTAGAATCAGCTGTACTAGAGCCTGCTACTGGCTGGCTGCCTGGTGCACTGAAAACATTGTACCAGATTATAGAATAAAGACATTAGAAAGAAGACTGGAATCATATCCTGCCTGTTAAATTACACTTAAATCCAAACAGAAAATGTTCAAAGACACCCTTAAGTCTGAATTATAATTTCTAAAAAAAAATGAAAAAATCTAAGAGTAAATCGTACAATAAATGATTTCTACCAATGTTGTCTAATCCTTCAAGAGATTAACAAACCTCTAGTGAAGGGATCAGATCTGTTACTATAGCTACCTATTACACCATGTACAGCTGTCAACTGCTAGAACATGGGAAGAAGGTAGCCAAATCTTATTTCTTTAAACATGTAAATTGTCGTTAGTTTATATTTTATCATGGGTTAAGTTGTGTGATAGATTTTGCTAGATCAATTTATATGTCAGGAGGACATAGTTTTAATAGTCACAGAGGGTGGTAGCAATGACGTTTACTATATTGTTAATAGTTAAGAGAGGGGTAGAGCTGTTGTAAATTTACGTAAAATATTAACCATAACTTATTAAAGAGAACGTTCATGAAACGGTTAAACTTATTTACGCTAGCTTAAGTGAAGAGTTATGATAATATTGTACATACGATGAAACTGTCCCCAGGACGATAGGACAAGTAGTATTTTATGGCCTGATATGGAATACAATACAATATTATTTTTCTATTACCTGCCCACTCTGGAAGATCCAAGATTCATTCTGTCTCCAGTTATCTCTAGTGGACTCCCTGTGGACAAAACAATGTAGCGTTAACTCCAATATTCATGAAAACATGCTCAGAAATAGTCTTATGTGATATGCAGTTGAATATAAACAACAGGAAGAATGACATAAGTTTTTTTTAAATTATACGCGGCAGACAAAATAAACACAACCGCTATGACAACAATTCAATTTTCTCATAAAAACGATTAATAATAAACAAATAAAATCTGGTTCTCTGTAACCAATAACAACTAACCAATATCTTTAGTTAAAACTCTTTGCTACCATACAACAACTATCACACCTGAAGCTGATGAGTTTACAGTAGCAGCATCAGAGCTTGTAATATTGGAGTACTCATCCGGAGTGATCATCCCCGACTCACCTTCCGACCTGCTCGTTGGGGTTGAACTTCTCGCTATTGATCGCGGCGTGGCATCGTTTAACGTATCCAGGATACTTGAATGTTCCGTGGTCTCATCGTGGTCAGTACTGATGAGTAAACTTGCGAGGCTGCTCATTGGCTGTGTGGAACTGGAACCAGTACCTGTTGGTGTGTCCTGACTGTTGGTAGTTAGTGGAGTAGGAGGGAAACCAGCACTTAGATATGACTGGAATATCTCTCTCAAATTGCTGGAAAAAAGGTATCAGAAAGTACAGATTTGTATCAGGATTAAAAATCAAGGTAGCCAAACAGGAATTAATGGATTTATTACACTTGCAGCATGTCATCAATCCTAATTCAAGCATAAGTATGAGTTGACATGAAAAGATGATAGAAATTCCATCTAAACATTAGCTTTCACTTAACCATTATGATTTGCTACCAAACTGTGTAATATAAAGATTCTATGTTTAGATTACTAGGTCAACTAAATACATCAATTAGAAATATTGAAGTCTGTCAGGAAAGGAATTACCCATAAAACCCACCTTCTTGTGTTCTGTGTTGATTGGAATCTGTCCATTCTTGGTGCTTGAGGCGTAGTTACCGCAGCCCCTTGATTGGCAGGAGTATACATGGCAGCAGACGGCACATTGCTAAAACCTCCCCTTCCTTCACTTTGGGCTTCAAAACTCTGCCCGGCTCCAAATGAGAACTGTGGAAGTGTGGTATCCCTGAACAACGCTGGGAGCTGACTGGCAGGGGTACTTGTTGGAGGAGGAAGTATTGCAGCTGTCAGGGACCCAGTACTTGGAGTGGATACGTCTGGTAGACTTGGATTCGGAGCTGGCATAGTGGGTGGGGCAAATATCTGACTCACTGGTGGAGGAGCAGGAGTGGTGTTTGTTGACAGAGGAGTAGGTAATGGTGCAGTCACTGGTGTAACCTCGGCTCCACCAAACACAAACGGGGCTGGAGCTTCTGACCTTTGACCTGGAGGAAACAGCGGTACAATATCAGGTGTAGAGGTGTGAAGAGGAGTGGAGTTGGAGGCGAGAGATGTGACAGGTGGCATAGCTTGGAAACCACCTGCTACAGACTGTGTGAGTCCAGCAGGAGTGTCTGGTACAGCCAGTAGATAATCCAGTATATGATTGGCTGGTACTTCCTCTGTATGAGATGTATCTGCACCTGATATACACAACATCAAAGACTATAATCTAATATGATAAGCAAATATATGGAATTCTATGATACACATCCTAGAAACGGGAAGCATGCATTTAAAAAAGGTGCATACTACTAGTTCATGTTAGCTTATAAACAAAGACTTTGAACTACAAACATAATGAACTAGAACTGTGCGTCAAATCCCGTCCCACATAACTATTCAACTCCCTTGAACTAGTTCAGACTGGGAGTTACCTCCTTCAAGCACATCCTCAGGTCATATACTGCAACTGTGTAAAGTTTCATCAGTATCGGTTTATTCATTAAGGAAGAGTTAAACTTACAAGACATCTAGACAGACAGACAGACAAGATAGAGTGATTCCTATATACCCACCGAAAAACTTTTGTTTGGGTTATAACATGTTTACTGTACTTGTTACTGATTGTACCTGAAGTGACAGTGGTGGCAGCTGTAGTTGTCACAGTTGTCTCCCCTGGTAAAGGAATACTTCCAACATCTGTTGGTGTGTTGGAAAACAGGTTGGTGTTACACACTGATACCTACAATGAACCACAATATATATCATCTATGGTGGTGTATACTGGTATGAATGTACAGTTTCACTTGACAAAGACACAACAGAACTTGACAAGATTATAGATTATTTTGGTAGTTTTGTTTTTACTTTCTGTGTGTCTAAATGAAGTCCAACGATAAAACCTTGTATTATGCAACCTAGCTGTACTACAGATTTCAAACTTTTTCACTCTGTAACGACTCAATAGAATGGTAGTGCCCTGTTGTCAATGAATGTCCTTACCTCCATTTTCTGTTCACTGGCTGTGCCATCAGCTTGTTTCTTGTCATCTGTCTTCTTTCTCTTCTCCCTTCTCTCTGTCAGCTCTGCATCTCTGTGCTTCTCCAATACCTCAACTATATGGGGCTTAATGGCTGAAATATACAATTTACATGTTACTGCTAATACTAATATTAGACAACTTAGAATTTAGACCAGTCCAGTAGTAAGACCACTTTTTTGTTGATACCGAGGTTAGTCTTATAGTGGAACTGCATTGTATTTACATAAACAGTAGTATTTGTTTGGTTAGGTCTCTTCATTTCACATAATTACACTTACAAGTAAATTTAAGTATCTCCTGTGATATTTGTTAAGGATTATCATTAGGTTGTTTACTACAACTGTGTTAAGTTTCATCAGTGAAGGTTCATTCGTAATGGAGAAGTAGCGCTTATGAGAAATATGGACGGACGGACAGAGTGATTCCAATACATCACCCCCCGCCCCCCAATACTTTGTTTGCAGGTGTAATGAGTTTGATAATATAGCAGTTATTCATCATGATACAATAAGGTTATAGAGTTTAATGAACCTGTAAGAGAGACAGCTACATACCTGCCATACAATCATGCATACTGTCTCCATCCAGTACTTTTGCTTCTTCTGTCCATCTATTCAGAGTACTGGGGATGTTAGCTAAAGTTCCTGCACTTACTGAACCACTGCTCTCTGGGTATGAATCCTAAAATATAGTATAAAACCTTTGAATACAGACATTCTTATAATCTATTCCAATTCATAGCAATGTAATGTTTCCACTAATGCATACGAGGGCTGTCCCACTAAATTGTAGACTTTGTTTATAAAAGATTTATACGGCATCGTATTTTGATAATACTTTGTATCTTATTTAATCAACATATTAGCAATACAAACATCAAGAAAAACTGAAACGGTATTGTTTTATTTAGTGCTGATATACTATTTTATATACACAAGTACACCTGATGTGTTCATTAGTTTATTAGACATGAGTAGTCTACAATTTAATGGGACAACCCTCGTACAGCAATGAAAATACAAAATTTATGTTAAGATCAAAATTTCTCTCAGATGAAGTAGGAAATATTCATATTAAATTTAAGGTTTCCAGTGAAGCTTGGTAGAGATAAAAATGCACACAACAAAGATACTGCTTTTATTTTGTTCTCTGAGTTTAAAATCTAAAGTCTCAATATCCACCTCAATATTATCTTACACTTTAACAATTCTTAATATAAAGCTCTTCAACACACAAACATTATCTAAACCTCTACTCATCCTGCATACCAAAGAGTATAGTAAACATAAGAATGGTACATAACAGATTTCAAAGTTTCCACTTGTCCTGCATCCAAAATTACTTGTCAGGACAGTATGAGTGGAAGGTTCGTGATCTGCTCTTTTTTCGTCCCCAGTTCTATATACACACCTGAAACAGTTCTTCCAGTATCCTGTCATCTTCCTGTCGTGAGATGATACGTAGGTCATTGTTAGAAAGGACAACTCTTGTATGTGCTGGACCTGCCTGTGTACTCAGGGAGTTTGTTAGCTGTAGGACATCAGCAGCTGTACTGGGACCCAATAATCTGAAATCAGACAATTTGAACTTGTTAAAATCATCTATAGCAAAAGCTCCGAGCCAGATTCAGTGACAATAAAGAGACTTGTGATAACACAAAGAGAGAGACCTGATTACACTACTATTTGAGATTCATATTCATACTTTTTGTTCGTAAAATCTGTGTCCACAAAACAGACTAGCTAAAGAATCAATTGCATAGAACAAACAACCTACATTATCGCTGATTTGGCCATTTTTAAACTGTTTAGAGACGCCAACTAGAGTAAACTAGTAGATTTGTGTGTTTACTTGCACACTTGTTTACTGGGGAGCCAACTAGAGTAAACTAGTAGATTTGTGTGTTTACTTGCACACTTGTTTACTGGGGAGCCAACTAGAGTAAACTAG
>ENA-OREC01001004-OREC01001004.1-marine-metagenome-genome-assembly--contig:-NODE-1004-length-13184-cov-13.643778_pt1 | contig 13184 bp, 5 predicted proteins | sample MGYA00248626_ERZ508543 | MGnify/ENA primary metagenome ERZ508543 (study PRJEB26211, sample SAMN05518279) | marine metagenome | isolation source: Puget Sound, Washington, USA | host: Bankia setacea... | reverse complement strand
TAGCTCTCTAACTCTCTCTCGCTCTCTCTCTCTCTCTCTTTCTCTCTCTCTCTCTCTCTCTCTCTCTCTCTCTCTCTCTTTCTTTCCCCCTCTCTCTCTCTCTCTCTCTCTCTCTCTCTCTCTCTCTCTCTCTCGCTCGCTCTCTGTACTCATGAATCTATGTAGTGTAATAACAAGATTGCTAATGACGCCCGGTATAGTATGATCCAAGTAGATGCCGTGGGTGTAATATGAACACCAACGACAAAACATACCAGACAAAGATCTCCTGGGATCCAGTACAATGGAGGCACGGTAATGTTATATGAATAACATTGGAAGGAAGCATGAGAAACCATTCAATCCCAGTGTTGTTTTGGAAATGGTGAAACTGAAACGCAGTTTTAATTTAATTTGAATGACATGCAAGTATTATATTCTAGTGATGTTGGGAAATAAGTTTTTTCCGAAAAGTTTGATAATGTTACACCACTTTGCCATTTAATGTTTGAGAGTTTGTTTTAATTGAATGACATGAACGTATGAACTCCAGTGTGATTTGAAGATAGGGTTGTTTGGCAATATTGACAATGTCAGTTGATGTATCAGTATTTTGATTGATTGAACATGAAAGCGGGGAGTGTTGATGTATACCCACAGTGCTTTAGTTCTTTACTATAGCTATACATGTACATATGTTGCAATACGGGTATCATAAAGTAAACTAATGATTGATATAGGTAATTCCTTCATTTGCAGACTTCCATATTTCTAAATATAACTATTATTTATAATGCAGACTAGTTTTAACTATATTGTATCAAGGATTAAAACTTTTAAAACAGTGAAAAGTAAAAAGATCAGTACCACAACTATCATATCAGTGGTCGGAAATTCAACGACACACAAAAGGCTACAAATGTTCAGTTTTTGTAGTGCAACATTGACTCAAGGTGGTATCATCATTTGATACCCAGCGAGAATATAATTACAAATATCATAGAATATTTATATAGAAGTTCCAAATCTGTAGTTAGGATAATTACACTCATTTTAAAACAAAGTTTAAAGATCAACCATGTGTTTAAGGGAGACAACTTCAGACAAATTTCAAAATTACAAGGTAATGTAGTCTCCCTTGAAAGAAAAACTTTTAAAATATCGCGTCTGTTTTTCATTGGGGAAAAAAAAGAAGACGTTCTCTGGACGAGTTTTAGATCTAATCTACAATATACCTGTGCTGAAGGGGGAAAATGTAAAAGTAAAATAGCAAAGATGCATATCATACAGTAATTCTATTTTATAGATCCCCGAAATATTAGATACGTCCGCATATCTATAGGTATACACGACAACGCGGCGCATGGACATATTAAATGACAAAATAGATATACACCGAAGTACTTATTCAAGGATGTTGGAATGATTGTGTTAAAGACTTGTTTTGCGCAAAGAAATGATATGAGTCCATATATACATGTACAAACATTTGAGCTACATTTAAAGAATCTAAGTAGATCTATATACTGAATCCATTTGATGTTGATTATATTATGAATCTGTTTAACATTGTTATCCTTTTTCTTTTCAGTTTGACGGACAAAAATATGAAAATGAAGTACTTTGCGGCTTTTACGTCAATTCCAGGAAATATGAACGGGTTTAAATCAGGAAATCGACGATCATGTCCGCTTTATACAGGTAAGTTATCACCTCTCCCGGGCCTCGGGGAATTCCTAGTGTGACGTCACTGGGATTTTCCGCGCGCACCTGTATCCTTCAGAAAATCAACACGAGGAGACAAGTAGCAAACGATGTTGTTTACGTTCTAGTTTTCATGCAGACAAAATGATTTTGCTTAGTTACAAAAAGGTAATCATGTTTTCATTGATAAAATCATTTATCGTAGATTCATTTTCACCTCTGACATTGTAGAAAGCGTCTTTGGATTAGATAAATGCATAGGTGTTTGGAGCAGAAGTGGATTGCTGTCAAAATTCAATATGGCGGATATCACTTCCTGTGTGCTCAATTTCGATGAAATTGGCTCACTGTTACGTGTTATCTTGAGTTTGTTCGTCTTATCATGTATGGCTTTGCATTAAATATACCTTTATTGTCCACTTAGAACCTCTGAATACTATTCATTGTAAGAGAGCAGTCGATATGAACGTGTAACACTGTTCCGTACACACATGTACTCGACCCCTTTCAGACTCGCAGAAGTTGCGTTGGAATAGAAGTAAGGCATTACACGACACTCCTATTGTGTACTGTTGTTCTAGTATATTAATGTTCTATATTGCAGTCACGTACACGGTCATTGCTGATTTTAAAAGTAACACAAACTAAAAGCAAACTTATTATGTAAGGTTATTGCCTCACTGAAATAGTATACATAGAAGTTAGAGAGCTATGTCTTTAGTTTATTAGGTGCCATTGATCTAGGTCCATGCATTAGATAAAACTAATAAACTGAGTGTATATACAGTATGACCTATGTATTAATTTTGATTTATGTGTTAGTTGAGACAGAGTTTATAAATATTATAATTCACACTGTGTCTCAGAGAATATACTGCTATTCAGGGCAGCACAAATCTCAAAATCTCTACACATCCTGCTTGGTACACTGTTTGATACAAATGAGAAAAATGCATTACAAATATCATTATTCCTATCAATCTGTAATCCAGAACCACAATTCAGGATAGTATGAAGAAGGATTTTCGTGACTTATTGAATATAATTTGTATTTTTAACTATGTACAGCATTTTTATATTATTTTTGCGGTACCAGGTAGCACTGTGACGTTAAATATAAAAGAAATTATCTGTATTGTATAGAGTAAACAAGCAGATTTCACTCTTTTACAGTTGTGTCACCAAATGTATGACTTGCTCTGGCATATCAACTATGGAGTCTGTCGTTGAATCTTAGTTATTCTGTTGATTCAATTTCATTTCTATCCATTTATTTGGCTATTACAATTATTTATTTATGTTTCCGTTTCTTTTGCCATTGATAATGATTTGTTTAATATGTTCAGTCCTTCTCGGTTTTTGGTTACTCTGTATAGCATTTAAGTGGAACATTATACTGCAATCAGTGTTTTTTGTTGGCCTACCTCTGCCATAGATCTGCAGAGTGTAATGCCAGTTACTGTCTTAAGTAGATTGTAACTTACTAAACCCATTTCTAGTTGAAATCCTTTTTTAAGGTTTTATAAAGATAAAATGAAAAAGAACACTAATTGCTATTTTTAATTTGAAAAAGCAAATTTTATACTTAACTATACACACACAACTGTCTTTAATTTTAAAACAACATTCTTAACATGAATAGTATGTAATTTGTTTTAGTGCACAATATTGCAACATCTAAATTTTACAATAAGGCTAGTAAATACTCTTTTTTGTATTTTCCACTGGCGATTCTTTAAAATTTCAAATGCCAAAATATATTTTTCTCACTAAACTAAACTATTAGAACATTCACAACATCTTCTAGAACAGCCAAAGTTTTGGGCAAATAAAACTCATATGAACTAGCCCAGTGGATGACCAGAGAAAACAAATTGTTGTGCCTGCTTTCAAGAGCTTTGTTTGTCTCAATTTAGTTTCATTTTTGAGGCAACTCACTGAAAAATCTTTATAGTGCCACTACCCTGAGTTCTTTAGCTGTATAGGGTGTTAGCAGTTAAAATTTCACCTTTCATCTGAATCCTAAAATAGTGTTTTCATTGCTGCAAATTGAAACATGATACACAATCAGTCATGGTGAATAAAGTGAAACATTTTTAACTCTGTTAAGGATTAACCTAGATGTGGATTTGAGTTTATGAATGAGCAAATCAAAAATGGATATTTCAAAAATTCATATCGCAAATTTAAATGTTTTAAAGCATGCACTTAGGTCGACCAGCTTAATAGTTGTATACACATTATCCCTTATTCTACAGACTGTTAATAAAATAAAGTAAATACGTAATACTTTATTCAAGACAAAAGTCACATTCACCAAAATTGCAATGATATATTCCACACCTTGTGGATAGTAATGTACTACTTATCTACATGGACAGATTCACAGAAGGTTACGTATTTCTTACGTGTTAGATTTAACACAATCAACCTGTTGTCTTTTTAAATATAGTTTCCAAGTAGTAGAAGGGATAGTTATTAAAAATTGTGATAAGGATAATATTTGATATGGTTCACCTTGTGATATGCTGTGATGTATAGGCTGCCATTTGTCATCATTAAAGCAATTAGTAGGTAATTAGATATAGTAGCTAGAGCGTTTTAATTACACCAGCAGATTTAGTGTGCAGTAAGCAGTGTAAAGGTGTACTGTATACAACACAGCTCTGATCCTTTGCGGTTAAACTGTTATAACTACAATCTAATAACATAGCTGGTTAAGTCAACTTATTGTGAATTAACATACCGAATATTAACTAAATGCAATCTTGCTGTACATGTCTGATATATGTTATGAAGTTACAGCAGTCTATTGTGAGGTGTTTAGAAATATATAGATTTGAGTACTTAATTTGATGCAGAATTGTTTTAATTACCTGCATATGTCTTTATATAGCTACATCAGTTCAGTATTCAAGTCTTGGTGTTACAGTTTATTTATAGATGGCTGTTGGTAGTACATCTTCTAAGCCACAGCTAGTTGTAACATGACCTTGTTTTTCCATATCTCGCATCACTTGTTATATCTTTTACATTAGAGAAGGCTGCAGTTGTGTTTTGTAAAATCTGGGTTTCGTAAACATCATTATCATGAAGAAATAGTAGCATGTCTGTGTCTTTGCTTGCTTATTTTTAGGTAACAATGTCCGGGATTTCATTAACCGTGAAATCTCAAGTGTCAAAATGACAAAAGGATGCCCTAGAAATACAATGTTATGTCACTTTATTCTTTTTTATGCAATTTTTACTACGCTAGTATTTTAATGAGCGTAAAAAGTAAGTTTATTTTCTCAACTGTGATTTCGACAATTTTTTTCCAGCATATAGAATAGATTGTTATAATTGTTGGAAACGACTCAACATGATATCTTCAGAGCTTCAGACACAACTTGAAGGATTGTAAAAAAAGATGAGATATTTTGTGAATACATAATTATATATAGATCGAAAAAGAAAAAAATATTTCATCATAAAAGGCTAATTGGAATTAATTGGCAGTAAATGATTTGCACTGCATCAACTTGAGTGTGAGTGTAGACATGTTATTTGCAGCAAACAAATATATTTATAATATATACTCAACAATGTTGTACTCCTAAAACATAATTGTACACTTCCTTATTTGGAGCTTTGTCTAAACTTGATAAATGATCATTTCTACTCAAGTTTATTAATTAGTGCATTATACATGCTTGTTAATCAGACGTTTCTTTGAAAACTAGATAAAAAGTTTAGATAAAGTGTATTTGCTAAGGTCGACATGACATATGTGACAATGTTTATGATGCATCAGGTTGGGTGTATACATATGTCTTAGTCTTATTTATATAAAACATTTATTTGTTTAGTGGGGATACTTTTGTTTGTTGTAATGTTTAGAAGGGAGGGATTGTTGAGGGGATTGTTGTAGTTAACCAATCCTTACTTGCTGAGACTTGACTAACCAAGCACTGAGACAACCTAGTCCAGAATAAACTAGCCAATCAAGAAGAGACTGAGAGGAATGTAAACTGTTTGCTGCAAGACAAGTCAAATGTTTGTGGAATGGCTTTTGGCACTCAAGTAATGTTTGTCACTCATTATTCACACTGTAACTTTTATAAGACAGCTCTTTCAACGTATATGGAGGGGTCAAGTGTCCAGTCATAATGTATAGGACAAGGCTTGATACAAAACTGACCTAAATTGCTCTTTGTTTCATATACAGCTTCAACTGTTTCTCTATGAATGGTGGTATATGTGCTATAATTATGAAGCTAGCTCCCTGCATAATTGACCTAGCTGTAGTTTAGTTTCATTTTTAGTTACAACACATTGCATAAAGCTCAGTGATTGAAATTCCATAGTATAGAAATATGAGCAGTTGAAGTGTTCCTGTGTTTGTTCAACAATTCTTCATTAAGAAATTGTGTACAGAGTAATCCACTTGATAGCTAATTGAAGACGTTCCAAGTCTCCATTGAAGCATTTTGTAAACACAGATTTGTTTCAGCATGACACATTACTGTTAAATACATAAGGATTTGTATTCAGAACCAATAAATTTAATGCAAACGACCTAAAACTTTCCATTGTGTTGAAGTGTATTGTTTTGTATATATATTTTTAACAATCAATTGTTCAAGATGCGATTTAAGCACAAGTGCTTTATTTTAATAAGTAGAAATGTTGTGTAAATGGCTGCAAGATTTTACCATGTTCAGATACAGTACACTTAAAAGTTGAACCACTTGGCTCTGAATGAAGTATGGTTTTGTCCAATTCAGTTTTATTTAGATAAGGTGGGGTTTTGCACAAGATTTTTGTATAACTTTTACAATGTCATGTTGATGGTGTTGGTTGATATGAAGTCCACAGGTTAGTACTGTTATCTGAAAAAGATATGTATTATAAAAACATAACATGATCTCATTTAACGACTAAATGTTACCGTAAATCTGTGGACTTGCGAAAGACAGAATGATTGCTTACAGGGTTTCAGACTGTATCGGAGAACTCAAGCTTTATTTATTGTGAGTTGGTCGTTGTGATTTGATACATCAATGAATATTTATAAGTCTGGCAACTAGATTAATTTTTATTACCTCAGATTAAATAAAAAATCGGGTTCACTTCAGAAAGCAGCAGTGCGGTGTGTGTACAATAGATTCCCTCCTTCCTAGTTTGCACTATAACCATTATTGGTTCACTGCATACTGGCTGCTGGCTCATGGAACAGAACTGCACAGATATTTGATAACAATATTCATAATTGTTGATTTATGTTTTTGGAAACTTCCAGTAATCAGTGCCAAGTTTACAATTATTAACATTCCTCCTGTTTTTATAGCCCTCATGGAGCTTTTATTGACATATAAAACAACCTCTCATCTCAGATCTGAAGGCACGGTCTTCAATGGCTTTTTCTCCCTCATTCTCTGTTGGTATTTTGTAGGAGAGCCGAATCTGCTATTAACCTGTACGGGAAAACTTGAAAAGATCTATCTGTACATGTCTAAGGTAAAGGGAAATCGTTAAAGAGCACCTCATCAAGATATTATAGAAGATAACATGTATGATAGAGGTAGTCTTAAGAGTGAAACCAATTTGATGAAGGGATTTGTATACAGACTAGGTAGGAGCCTGGAACTGCTCTAAGTGCTTTGTAATATAGAACCAGATGGACCAGTTCTGCCTACACTTCTGTAGTCGAACTTTGATTTGAACATGTAATGAATGAGGGAAGAAACTTTTATGAAAGGAATTTTAGATGTAGACTTAACAGAACTTTTGAAGATTAAATGAAGAAAGACTGAAACACTTTGGATGAAAGATATCAAAGATAAAGATGAACCTGTAAGAATAAGATGAGGAGTTTGTACTTAGATAATAAAACATTATTTCTACATGCATTTTTACATAACATGCTTTAGAATGTATATCACCTGTTAATTGTGAGTTTGAACTCAGTTCATTGTCACTTATGATAGCTGTTGCATGATGCTTGGAGCAAGAAACTTTACCATTGTTGCTCTCAGTACTGGTTGGTTCCAGGAACAGATTGTTGTTTATTGAGCAAATTTACTTCCATAACAATCAAACTAAATTTAATTATTGAACATTATTGATTGAATGATTTTTTTAATATGTATACTATTAAGATCACATTGTAAACTTTTTGATTGGATGAAATGTAATTATCAAAATGTAAAGAACATTGAGCTGTGTATAATCAAATAATGAAATGGGGTAATATTTTCGAAAACTGAACAGATGTCCCTAAATTCATTGGCAAAAACAATTTTCATTTTAATACATTTATTTGCAGACTAAAGAATACAGTGTGTTTTTCCATCACTTATTGTTTGCATGATGGAATTTTTTTTATGTTTCATGCAAAAATAGAATATATTACCTGCATACAAGAAAGTGCTATGCATGTAACATTAGCTCAATAGGCTCAGTTAGTGCTCAAATGATGATACCATTCTTAAATTTACTCTTGAGTTAAAATATAGCTGAAATTGAGTTAAAACATCACACCAGATCTTCCCTCCAAAAATGGTAAAAGTTAACTCTATGCATTACCATTAAGCTGAGCCAGGGTCTGTTTACAAGGACCTAAATTCATAAATCACAGTATTTTTGCCGGTAGTGCGTAATTTTTCTTACAATTTCCTCATAAGATTGGGTTTGATACTGTCGATAGGCCTAGATTGCAGTTTTACACTCATTCATTCACTCACTATTATGGAGGGTTATTTTTGCCTTTTTTATGTGTTTACGACTTCAATGCTCGTGAAATTATACCCGTTGTCCCTGACACTGTATCATATTTATTTCATTCACAAAAATCTTCCAGTCCACTGTTTCCTCTTTACCTTTTATCTTGCGATTTCAGATTTCATTGACAAAAACACAAGTGTTCACCTTTTTTTAACTCTCATCCCTAATAGTGTGGAGAGGGTTCAAATTGCCTTCAAATAGCTTAGAGTGTTTTTGGCAGGGAGCTGTACACAGGAAGTTGTATGTAGGCCAACCAGCAAAGAGCAAATAAAGATGGTACACCAGGCTTTAAATGTAAGCTGTCCGCCACCCTCAAACATTTGCTATTCATGGATTTAGATTTACAGTACTGTTTTTGTTTGATTGCAAAATGTTGGTATGAAGGTGTAGATGTCCAACAGACTTGGGTTTCTGATTTCAGTTTATATGTCTCCACTATTCTCCAGTTCATTCATGATTTTTTTGTCAGAGGCCATCTATAAGCTTACAGGTAAAACTGAAGTTGTCCTTTTTTATGAATGGATGAATATGATACTATTAAAAGGTCATAGTCGGACAGTTTGAAAAAAAAGGTTTCTTTTTGTTAATACATGTAGTAACATTGAATTTTTTAAAAGCGCCTTTGACCAGCAAGAAGAGTTCCTAGTATCGCACAGGCACTAGGATAATTAATGAAACTCCATAAAGCTTCCAATTATACATGACAGATCTTGTAGTGTAGCTCATTAATTATAGCTTGCACCTCCTGACTGTGGATCAACCGGTACTTAGCATTGAACAATTCCTGAGTTTTAAGATTTGATGTGAGTCATAAACTTTATCTAATGTTTTGGCTCTTTTTTGACATTTCCTTTATCAATCTACATTAGTAATACAAGTAGGTTTGATTTGATCTATATGCATATTAAGAATACAAGTCTAGTTATTTGCATTATAGCTGAACTAGTGCTGCTGCATTGAAAATTATAAAAACTGTCAAACGTACTAATTAGTATCTCTCATTTTTTGCAAAGAAATGATAAAATCCCTTTATTCAACTCCCTCTCAACAGATGACAGAGCACATGTCAAATTGATGAATATTGTAAATCGATCTTAATTTGGTCATACATTTGTAGCATGAAATCAAAGGGCATAAACAATTTGGGTTAGTTCTGAGGGCCAGGCTGCAACATTTCATTCATAAATTTTGACTTTCTATCATTTTGGGGAAAACCTGAGTCAATTTTCTTTCTTTTCCTTATTTTACATTGGATTAAAATTTTAAAAGGATGAAATCAATAAAAAAAAGAATTGGGTGAGGCGCTCTGGAATGCTTTCATTTGTTTACAACTTTTATCTTTCTCCTAAATTGAGTGGTGAATGCAAAAGGGTGATATCTGCTACTTTGTTCAATAGCACTTAGAATCCTGTTCACATACACCCCTTGAAATGCTCTTTTCCTTCCCCGATATTTCTGTCAATGGGTTGAACATTCAGAAGACTTTCATTCAATGTTTGTTTTAGTTTTTGACAGGTGCTTGATATGGGTTAAAAGGCGTTTGAATTATTGCGATAGTATCACTTTTTCAAGTTATTTTTATGTGGTGCTCACTTTTGTTCATTGCCTCCTCTTTTGTTGATTACTAGTACTTTTTGCTCATTATCTTTATTGTGGTCATTTCCGCTTTTCCCTTTTTTCGTTCTAGCCATACATAAAGATGTCAGAGAAAATGTTAAGTACAGGAAATGGTCAGTAATTGTTATACTCAATTGGCTAATTATCTTGAGGAGGCTTACTCTCTGAGATATGACTTACTGAGACATCACCCCTTCCACTCCCTCTACACCAGCTCCCTCCCCCCTTGGTCTGTTTACCTTCTGATTTAAAAAATGTTTAGATATTGCTGCTATATATATGGTTCAAATAAACTTTTGCAAACAAAACTTTAGTACATTTGTTTTTAACTCTGATGCATTTTCTTCTCCACCCTAAAATGATATAAGCTCTAATATATTTAGTTTTGATGATAAAAAGAGAGAATGAAATACATTTTCAAAATGATTAAATCAATTTAAAGAAAGAAATCAATTGCAACCCGTATTAGCATATAACATTTGTAGTTTAAATTTATCTTTGCAAAAGAAATAACAGAAGAATCACTTGAAAATTATGAAAAGTAATCTGAATTTTATGTCATGCAAGACAGAGTATTTTTGTTTTGAAAACACGCTTATTTAATTCAATGTTTCCGGCTTTAGACACAGTTATGTGTTCCAGTGATGAAAAGAAAAATAGGATAGTTTGACAGCTATACGTAGTTATAATTGATTTTTTTTTTTAAATCTTCACTTATATTGTAGAGTTGTTACAGTTTGAGTGGTAACATATATCAGGGTTTTAAGTGCTATTGAATAAGGTATCTAATAGAACCCTTTCACATTCACCCCTCTATGGTTTGTTGTGTACTTGGGACACAGTCTATTATAATTACCATAGGGTCCTGAAAGCAAACATCACAAAACTGTTGGGAAACATCTGTCTCCAATTTACTGTGCTGCTGGTATGTGGGCCTGGCAGGGTGTGGGCTTTCACACTTATCCAGAGGAAGTTGGTCACTTTAGACAGAGGAAGTACCACATGGTGATGCCCCAATAACAAGTACAGTGTTTACCATTGAAAGACCCACCACCAGTTTAAAGTGACATACAGGATAAAAGAACCAATATTTCAAACAAAGTAATGTAAGCCAGCTAGTGCAAAAAGAAACTATGTATTGGAGCTTTATGCTTTCATTTCTATAATACAATCATGATATAGTGACAAAAAATGAAATAATAACTAAGTTGTCATAGCCATTATATTATAAATAGTACAAGTCATACATTTCTTGATCTTTAACTGTATACTATTAGGACTCGTTCAAAGCTAGTCTCATACTGAACAATGCGATCCAGTCCTCATTGTGAAAATGTTGTAGGTTCCTAATATCTCCATATACAGATACAGTATTATTGCTTTTAATTGTTTATAGGCAAACAGATGAATACTGCCTTGGAAATCTGTTGTATGTCAGATACGTTGTCATTAATAGTTACATTATTATTGCATTTATATTACTGCTAAAGACTTAAAATGATTGCTGTTTTATTATCAGTGGGCGTCGCCTTACCTGCCAGGTGTCATGGTCACACATATGGTCAAGTATTCTACAATCAGACAACACATGTTTAACAATATAAGACAAGTGTTTTACAATCTGTGGTTATTGAGATATTGTTATGGCGGGTGTACCTTTATGAGAGCGAGAATGACTTTTCTGTTGTGGTTGCACTTGTGGTCAGTATTAATAGTATAGTGAGGGTTTATAACTTATGAGGTGAATGTAGAAGGGTTCTATCTGCTTCTAAATTCAATGACACTTAGAATCCTTTTGCTTTCACACCTTCAGCTATACATGTATGGACATTTTTGGTCAGTTCATTAGTTTATATCAAGGCTTAAAGGAAATATATACAATACGTCAAATGGTGGAAGTAAAAGGGGTTTATATTATTCTTAATGAAATAGCGCTTAAATCGCTCTAGCTTTCACCTATTGCTGCTATACATGTGTGTGAATTGTTGGTCAGTGGGCAGTTCATAAGTGTATATTGAGCCTTGAAGCAAATATACATGTAAATCCAAGACATGTATGTTGACATGGAGATGGTATATTATGTTTTGTGTCTTGCATAAGTAATGAACATTTGGCCATTGTACCATTGTAAGATTTAAAAATACGCCATCACTGAATGTCTGGCATGTTTTCTAATAATCTATGAATTTAGCTATTATAGTTGTCGCAGCAAGAAGGATGTAAATGCAAGTAAAAAGGGTATGGATATAGGATAGATATGAAGCCATCAGTTGACTTGATGTCCTAAAGCTGGTACCATCTAAAACGTTTCGATTCAAGATGCAAATTTTGTGTCTGCACCTATCGCCAATTACAAAACTCCAACATATACAATTGGTACTTTAAACAGCTCAAAGTAGCCCAAAAACAAGACATGTGCAAAACGTACTATGAAAAACCTTGGCTGTTGCAAATTTGTGTTATTTTTTACTCCTCATAACTTGAAAGCTCACTTAAAATTTTCAGTGTTCTGCGGTTTGAGTTTTAAAAGTGTGCAAAGATTTGAGAGGTGTGAATTAGTGTTGGATGCAGGCATTGCGCAAGTTAGTAATAAAAGCCATCTAGACTCAACTGCAGATAGTAACTCTTCCCCAATTACATTCAAGTGTGGTTAATTGTTTATCTTCTACTTGAGCTTTTTTTATCGTCATCTTTTTGTGCATTCTGGTTGTTTTTTTGTTTATAATCGAAATCTCTCCCCTCAACAGAAGGCCCGACTGCATGATGTTGATATATAGATGTGCTGTGATAATTGTAATCCCAGGATATTCTGCTGGAGATTCCATAAATAATTGTACTACAGAATTGCTTAGAAAGTTTAAGGAAGACAATTTCTCAGAATTATTATCTCTTAAAATTAACCTTGGCATGCAAATGAAGATCTTATCAGGGGAGACTACTTCCGCATAATTAAGACACCAGAGTTTCCCACTCATAACATATGGCCAACACATGCTAATTAAGTTTATCTATGTAAGTTGTTTGCAGATGTAATCATCATAATATTTGCAAAAAGCAGACAGGTTTTTGTGTTGGTGACATTGTTAGATCGGAAGAGCACACGTCTGAACTCCAGTCAC
>ENA-OREC01001003-OREC01001003.1-marine-metagenome-genome-assembly--contig:-NODE-1003-length-13185-cov-12.934010_pt1 | contig 13185 bp, 5 predicted proteins | sample MGYA00248626_ERZ508543 | MGnify/ENA primary metagenome ERZ508543 (study PRJEB26211, sample SAMN05518279) | marine metagenome | isolation source: Puget Sound, Washington, USA | host: Bankia setacea... | reverse complement strand
ATTACTAGTAAACGCAAAAATATTACACACAAAATTGTCAACGGTATATACATGTAATAAGACTATAAAGAAAAAGACAGTCGGGAAGTAATGGGTTAATCTTGCTTAGTACTGGTTGTTTCCAGGAACGGAATCGAGCGTGATTTCGTAATATAACTAAGATTAATAGAGGGGCCTCTGGAAGGTTGAATTTAATGTCAAAGTCCCCTCGTTAAAAATCGTCAAAACCAAACAAGCGTGAACAACTGACAGTATATCTTTTTGTAACGCTTTTACTATTCTAATTTTAAAACAAATCTCCCAGGAACATTACGGGCATATGTATACATGTACATCGGGTGAAATACCTCTACTAATGCATTCAACATTCAGAATTGATTTTAAGCACTCATGTGTCCATACATTTACGTACATAACCTATCTACCTACTTCCATCTATAAAAACATTGAATCACAACTACTTATAAATTCAAGTTAAAGCAGAAGAGCACAAAGAGGCGGAAACGGGGTATGTGTTAAATCTGAAAGGTAGCTTTGCATAAGAAAAGGGCATTCGTCAATATATTTGCATAATAAAGTGTTTCGACAGATTCCATCAAGCCATAATCGTGTTTTGAATCATGTTAAAGGAATTCCTTCCACTTTTTATTTACAACGGACTGTTCAAAGACTTCATATCCTCCTTAAAACTTGCAAACTACTTTGTTCCCACTCTCTTTTAAACATTCAATCTCAAGACGACTCATGGTAAGTATTTAAAAGTTTGTTGTTGATACTAGTTTGTTGATACACCCCTGCAAACAATCAAAGAGTTTCAAGAGTACAGACACGTTTTTCTATTGAAATTCATACATACACATACTTAATACCATTATAGTTTAAGGCTCTGCCTACTTCTTTATTTACATGTACTGTACCATTCATTTGATTATATTCTCGGTAGAAGTATTATTTTCGCCTACTTTCCATTTTGTCATTCATACAGGACTATTCTTAATCACTTTAAAGTCACTGGAATCATATCTTGGTGCAACTATTACGTGTCTCGTATGGTTTCATTGTCTATTTTTAGGTTGCAAGTAAAGTCTAACACCAATCTTAAATGCATTGTATATGAAACACGTATTTCACTAGTTCTATACAGGGTACATTGTAGTATAAAGGAAAGGTTGGACAACGTACAGTAGGTGGGTGGATATATCTAGTTGTCGGCGTGGTTTTGTTTGCTCAGACAATATCACATTCTTTAAACACACATCAAATATAATACATCTATTCACAAAAATCTAAAACATACTTAAAGTGTGGGTTTAGTAACTCGACTGTCTGAACAAATACCAAACAATCGCATAATTAAGAAAAAACGTTCACTTATTACCAGTTTTAAGGATACACTTTTTCCGGTGTGTAGCCTCGTCGCCCAGATACGATATTTCGTCTGAGTAAGTCTACAGTTTGTTCTGCTTTTTGCAATTGAAGCTAGCGCACCTTTAAATCTACGTGACATTTTCTTACAATCTTTTGGCCTGCTTTAAAATTTGAAACGAAAAAAAAAACAAGTTAAAAGGTGTACATGTTATGGATTGCATGAATATATGGAAGCTTAACATTACAGAAAAATCTCATGATATACATTAAAGTTATTGACAATACGTGAAGGAAAATACTCATCTTTACAAAGGGAGCTCTGAGATTAGCGACTGGTTTATCATATCGATTTATTGATTGATTAGCTGATCAATATCATATGTCTCAATACGTTGACAAAATCACGTTTTAACATTCATCCGAAAGCACTCTTGTATTTATAGTTGTGCAGGAAGAGACGTGTATGGATTTAGATATAATAAATAAGTAAATATAAATCAAGTAAACTTTCGATATTAAGAAATTCGTCCGAAGTTTGGGGCAATTCGACCGAAATCTAGAGTAGCTCGTTCAATATTCGGGACATATCTTTGTCAATGCAGTATATAGCACGCTCTGAGCCATAGTAAAGTCATCTTGTTTACTCCACCACCATCACGTTCACTAATTGAATATATAACTGAATCCTACATAGATAATGATACCTTCAAAGTAAACTCTACTAAACATGCTGAGATGCTGTTTAACCTCAATTGGTCCTTTTTGACGTTTTTTTTGCAACTTGAATATAAAGACGCATTGATGACTACATAGAAAGCATGTAAGGTACAAAGAAATTCATAAGTATATACTACCCTTCAAAGTCATCTGTAAAAAGTATTTCTGGACTAAATGCTTATACTCACGTTTTAAGTAGTTAGCGTTACTTAAGTATGTAAATTGCTTTCTAATGAACTGAAAGAACCCTGTCGGGGTTGGGATCTGATGACAGCATTGGGATGAAGTTGAACGCTGCATGTAAAATCTAATGGGGGTGAGATTGCGAAGTCATCAAGGTCGTTCCATCAATTTAAAATCTTTTTTTCAAACTGGAGTTTAAGTCTGAGGTCGCTACTTTTGTTTGTCAATGAACCAACCAAGACGTGCATGTACCCCTCGACATATGTCCTTGCTTGACTCATTGAGTGAAGCACCTATATGTTGAAAGACTTGGGTAACATTTTAGAAATACGTTGATGCCTTCATTTGGCTACTTCTTGTGGCTTTGGTTTTGGATACTTCTTGTGGCTTTGTTTTTGGATACTTCTTGTGGCTTTGGTTTTGGATACTTCTTGTGGATTTGTTTTTGGATACTTCTTGCGGCTTTGATTTTGGATACTTCTTGTGGCTTTGTTTTGGGCTACTTCTTGTGGCTTTGGTTTTGGATACTTCTTGTGGCTTTGTTTTTGGATACTTCTTGTGGCTTTGTTTTTGGCTACTTCTTGTGGCTTTGGTTTTGGATACTTCTTGTGGCTTTGGTTTTGGATACTTCTTGTGGCTTTGTTTTTGGATACTTCTTGTGGCTTTGTTTTTGGATACTTTTTGTGGCTTTGGTTTTGGATACTTCTTGTGGCTTTGGTTTTGGCTACTTCTTGTGGCTTTGGTTTTGGCTACTTCTTGTGGCTTTGGTTTTGGCTACTTCTTGTGGCTTTGGTTTTGGATACAAGTAATTCATTTTTTGAACGTCAAACCTTTGAAACTCATGTTTGACCCTTAAAACTAGTTAGGCAATATGTTACTCTTAAACCTTAGACCCACCCCATCTCTTTGACCGTTCATACAGTCTATTGATATAAAGAGGGTAAAATGTATTCTCGCCCCTGATAATACCATCAATAACTAATCAACACCCCACTTTTCCAGCTAATCAATACAATGGCGGCCACCACAGTCAAGGCTTAGTGTCTTTGCCTCTTGTATTTAGGCAACCCCATTCAAGGCTCTGCTAACTCTCACGGTGCAATCATTTCTGCATTAATAATTATCAAAGCAAACTCTTCCCGTCCAATGAACCCTTAACACAACCCAGTGAACCCTACTGTTCCTCAATCAAGGGTCACACTCACGGCCGTCTGTTTTCTAAAAGATTTAGGATTTGCATGACCACTCCAACATTCACTGCATTTGGGTTTTCTGATTCGTGAAGCGTTGCCCCCTTGTTGGGCCCCACACTAACTATCTGCCGAGTTGTTGCTTACACACAGGCAGCCCCAGATTGCAAAACATTTGCATAAGCCTACATAAGTATCGCGTAGATCGATTTCGTCATACAATTGCAATTACGTCATATTGCGTAAAGTTACAACGCGGGATTAGGGCCCGAAAATTACTATCAACCAATGTTTGTAGACCCGCGTTATATACACATTGTTGAATGGTTTTACAAGTTTTATCACTTAACAAATAAACTGTTGGTCAAGCAAATTAGTTAGATGTTACTGCAGTTAAGTGACCTAGTTACAGTTTGGTTGTATAAGTTAACAAAAGAATCATCAATATTGGGTTGTCTGTATACTTTAATTGAATTGTTTAACTTTACGAGTCCATTGCCCCTCTTTTTAGACAGCATAACCATGAAGTAGGTCAGTAAAGCCATATAGACAAATATGTATAGACACTTGCAGTTTGCATTTCCTACACAACGCTAAAGATCAACTGGGAGATCCGAAGTTGTCCACATGTTGCTTGTAATTTAATATAAGTGTACTTCCGCGGTCATATGCAATGGAAGGTAACTCGAGACAATATTGATGCACAACTTACATCACCTGACAGGCAATGTATAATCGATTAACTTTACGATCTCAGATTACCACCAATCAAACGAAACAAAAACAAGCAGGTCGGAAATGAATAAATAGCGCCACCATAAAACTTCGCCATTTGCATTGGTAAACATGTATGGCTATAAGATTCGCTGACCACAAATACTTTAAACCATGATAGGTAAGAGTTATGAGGCAATAATGATGTCCAGCCAGTTAATAACATATCATGAAAGTTAGAATGTATCGGATTTTCTCCCGGCCATAAACCTCCTGTCGGGTTCACATTGGTGTAAATTTCGGCCCGAGTCTTAACCGCTTAGGCTATTTTGTAATATTTCAAAATCTAGCGTGCCTGGTGCGGTTTAAGACCTTTCAACTTAATCAACAGGTCATACTGAATACCATTCCAGGAAGTTTCGAAATTAGTTCAATGACTGGATTTACTTGTTTCTGGGAACGTGCGTTGTTTAGAACATGTATGAGTAGTAACACAATGCAACAGAAACCCTACTTGACAGCATAGCAAAGATTTGCAAACATGACTTATTAGGAGGCTTTGGTTGAAATAGTATACAACTCATGAACTAAGGGCGTGATTTCACCACCAGGCTCATATTTGTTATTTGATATTATAATTGATAGTTACTCATTTATGATAGTCGACTTCAGCCTGTTTCATCTTTAGAAAATAGAACAAAGTCTGCACCTGCAGGTCTTTTGTTAAACAAATTCATTTGAGTATTGTTAGTGAAGGTTCGTTCGGGTGCAAACATTTATATGTGTGCGTGCGCGCGCGCGCGTGCGTGTGTGTGACCCTTAACAATGAAACAATGTGACAAATCTGTGTAAGGTAGCTAGGTACGATGTTCTTTAAACAAGGTTAAACATTTTGGTCGTCACGTTGTCAAGGTGACTTTTAACTATGTTGTTACCATGACAACCTTTGTGTGTTATTGCTTCAGTCTCGTTTCTGTGTACTGTACATATGTCGCCATAATGCTTCAGGCCCAAGTGCATACACAACATGGAAGTTAAAATTAGAACGATGAGGTTTAATGATAAAATGATGTAACTCGACGGACTGATGCAAAAGTGTCGTAATAAGTATGGACTAAGCAACTAGCTACAGCACTCTTGTTTCTTTGGTGTTCATGTTGTAACTATTTGTGGAAAGCTGTAATTGTTAGGACTACAATAACACGTGACCCAGTACATGGCTACAACATCAACTATGTGAACAAGTGTTGTGTGTCTAAATATACGCTGTATGTCGCTTGGTGGAACGATTTCATGACGCTTATTAACGACATTAAGCAACAGTTTTTGTCGTCTCTCTTTCTCTCTCGCATCTGGCCTGCGGGCATATGAATATTTGTGAATGCTATGTATATACTAGCACTGTACACGCCTATAGGGAAGTATACTGGTATCATTATGTATAAATAAACGAAAGCCAGTTGCAGTATTTAACGTGTGATTAGATAAGTTATGTTCATATTGTTTCAAAGAGGCTATTAGATAGTGGGGCCTATTGAAATGGAAACATATACAACTCTCTCTCGTGTTCACCTTTCGAATAATACACCATTGATTCAACTGTTAGTATAAGGAAAAATGTACTATGAAGAGACTTGTTTCATATTTAGATCGTCCCACGTTTGCTTTAAGCGCTTAACATGTTTAATCGTCCAAGTTCACGCCAAGAAGCCACCGGCAATGCAAAAAACTCGGGGCGCTATTCTTGATCGTTGAACCGCGTAGCATACTCGTTTGGATTTTTTATTAGTTTGTCCGAAAAATAGACATGTTTATTTACGAAAAGAGTAAAACTAAGGTATGCCTTCTGAAGTTATAAGGTTAACTGAAGGTTGGTGGTCCAGACATCAGAGATGGGGGTAGAACTTGTAAGTCAGACCATCAGTCAACCGTGTCAGGATTTGTTTTACGAAGGGGAGACGACATCATACACATGGACATGGACACGTGTGTAAACCGCTTAGAATTATGGATGACACACTCAAGGCATGTTTCGTGAATTAGATACGGTATAACATGGCTGTTTGGCGAAGCTTTTTCTCATTCATATTAACATTTCATGGCGAACAATGGCGACGATAAGCATGACCATAACAGTCGATTACGTTCGACATAGATTACATTTGCTATACAGACATTTTAATCTGGTCGAATTAAGGTCATATTGTAACATTGATATAGGATGTCGCTGTACAATAGTTAAGAATTACACTTTATCTACATTTATTTACTAAACATTAAAACTGCACATTGTTATCTACGACTACACAATATACAGTAAAGTAAAGGCAATACTTGTATAATCTTACCCTACTTTGTAATACAGAACATGTCAATATAAGTGTACAAAACACCACATCAACTAGAACCTAATAAACCAGTGTGTTAAACGATGATTAAGTACAGAACACTGTCTGCACATGAACACCCTAGAGTACGACATATAATTAGCAACATGGCTGCCTTTTTACGGACAAACCTAGTATTGCTGCTTTCTTTCTGACAGTAAGTGTTTCGATTGTCTTATACATTGTATTTGTAATGATCTGTAATTACATCATGAATCAGAGTATTCTTTAGTCGCCTATGGTGACCACGAGAAGAGATTTGACTGTACTACCTATGACTTCTACACTACTAAGTTTGATCACTGTATGAATAAATAGATCGATATATAAAACGAAAAAATCAAACTAACATAATGGATCAGTAAATGTAAAAGGTGTACTTACATATCTCTTTCTTTGTATGGTCACTGTTCCAATTGTAAGTTTATAAATCCCAGCTAATATAGGTTCTTGTTACACTATTCCTTCTTACACTGAAATGAGAAAGATACACCGATAAAAATAACACATCTAATTAGTATACACAATCATAAATAGGTCGACACAAACATACATAGTCGATTAATCATTTTCGCTGACTACGTGAAAAGTAAAAACCTCTATATACGGCTATATCGGTCATCAAGTTTAATGTATACAATTATTAAAAAGTTGAAAACACTTTCTTCTATCAAAATCTGACAGGTCCTTTCAACACATCTGACAGCCTGGCTCGTATCAGAAGCGATGACTATACTAACATCAGTATGTCCGAAATATTGAGTGTCCGAAATATTGTTACAATCAAGTCATATCTCCGGGGCCAATTTTTCGAACCCTTGTTAACAGATGGACTGTCGGAGTGGGGTCAACAACTTAAACATACCATAGCCTAAAGTTTGACCGAAACGATACAAATTTTCTCCCATTTTAACAAATCCTAGGACAGTTTACAGATAAAATCTTTTGAAATTTCGGGTAAGGATTTAGAGATTTTCGGCGTAGTTTTGTATCCAGTTAACAACAGATGAGGAAATATTTGACTTTAATCTCTTGTCCGACATCAACTTAGCTGTCACATTTGACATCTAGTTTTATGAACCTTGTGTGACTTTGAGTTGACCTGTCAATTTTAATCAACTTTTGCCCAAGGGGATGAAGCAGGTCGGCTGAAAGTGACCATATACCACGTGATAACTTTACTGACCCAATGACTTTTATTATAACTTGATGTCTATGTATTATATAATGTGTGCGTAATGTCTTTATACGTTAAACGTCAAAAGGTAAACACTGAACACATAGATTCGTAAAACAGTCGTATATAACCATAATTTAAATCGAATGTTTCGCAGACCATTTCATGCAATGAACAAAGACACCAAACATAGATGATGAACCATACCCGGAAATTTGCAACCATCCTATAACTTCCCAATGTACACTCACGTTATCCAAATATTGACAAATACAAACGTACTTTTCAATCAAACATATATTCAAGCACAAAGTCTACGTTCTTTGCAATCAAGTATATTCACACAAACTCTTCGCACTAACTAAACGTATGAATACAAGCCACTCTTTACATATTACTTCAACAATGTTAGCACACCGATAAGAGCCACTAATTATACCGGACATCGGAAGTGCATATATTACATAATCCAGGTGTGTAATTACCTGAGATAAAGGTCTGAGATAAAACATGATAATAACTCCTTAGGGGCCAATTCTGGAAAAAGGGGCAGTGGATATCTATATAATGGATCTGGCATATCTTGCACCACGGGGGGTATCTAGATATTAAACATGGTTTCCAAAACAGAACAAAGGATGTCGGTGAAGGGCTGAAAGCAAGAAGGTGCAAAGTGATATTGGAACGGTATTGGTATTTAGGTAGAACCGTACATAGCTCGTTTTGGTGAGAATTCCGCTATACTGAATGTAATATTGGGCCAAAGTAACAATAATAAATACGTAATATTTAGAAATACACACGTTCTGCAGTGTTTAATCATTTTTTTTAATGTTAGCTTAAGATAAGCAAAATATACACATGTATAGTGACATAGTTTAGATAATAACGTATATAGAGCTTATCCCCTGATTTTAGAGGTAATGAAGTATATAGATCATTTATCCCCTGATTTAAGAGATAATGAAGTATATAGATCATTTATCCATTGAGTGTTAGCTGTACTGACTAAACACCACTGTGAATTTGATGTACTGGACTATTCCTGACCACCAGGTATTCCATCATGTGATATACATCGATAACAGGCAGTTATAATCGATCAAATAATCAATAATTTAATTTTCTTGATCGGGAATTTGGGCTATCGATTATCGACCTGTCAACGTATTGATTTTACATGATTATTGAAAACTGCTCTTGACATTGTAAACATGCAGTGTGTACACAAAGAAGTCGTGTTTACACAAAGTTTTAAGAGCACGTGATATACTACGATGTCAAATAAAAGAGAATCGCCGTAAACAGTATGTTGTAACTATATAAGGCTTTAGGCGGCAGTTAAGCTATTATTACGCCAATCCATCGTGGTATATGCTTTGAATTTGAATATAAAACCGGGTTTGTATGTAAAACATTTTGAAAACAATACAACCATAAATAACATTGTTTATTGGTCATATTTTCACGGATGAAGGACACTCGACCCTGTGAGCTGTGGTACACAAACCTCACCGTCTTTGATCTGTTTATGTATACATTTGTACCTTTATTTCTGTTTAATAAATGGTCATCAACATTCTGACACCAGTATCAAAGTATGGCCATTTTGATAAACAAGATAACAACCGAGGGGGCCTCCTTTAAAGATGATCACCGTTATATATCTAGATATACTAAGCATCAAACCAAGAACATTGAACAGCTATAGTTGTACATGCGCCATTCATAGCATTACCTTTCTGTGCATCGAATTTTGAAATCCAAATAAACATGAATCTAAAGTGTAAACTCAAAAACAATTATGAATCTAAAGTAGTTAATAATAAATTGAACCATCCCAATACAGTGTATCCAGCCAGCTAAATGTGAAAAATAATCAGTCCAAGGTATGGACACCATTAGATCTATTCCAGAAACAGTTCCACTAGTTTACCTTTAGAATTTTAGTTTTTATTCCGCCAAATATCCATTGTTTTAATGAACAGTAACTCCAAAGTATGAATTTCACTATTTCCAATTCTCCAGACACTGGTTCACATACTTGTTTTCATTCGTGATTGTCAATGTAAGAGAGCACTGAGATCTGACTCAAGTCCATATGGTGGATTCTCAGTGTATACACATACGACGAAGTATTAGTCTTATACAAAAATCCCTACTTATCTATTTTTGTGCTACTTTCACTTTCATTACACGATAACGTAAGTCGCTGGTGTTCGAAAATTAGAACGAACTTATATAATCTATGTAAAGTGTAGATGTACTCTATACGCGTCTGTGTTTATATGAATTGCTATAAGTTTCGAGAAAAAAACAACACCCACGAATTTTCCGAAAAAGCTGTTGATCTTTACGACGTCAAACCAATGTTCAATCCACTTTCAAGTTGTTAACTAAATATGCAGTAAATATTTAATCCAATAACATATATTTAATCGATTTACTTTTTCAGATAAGTACGAATATATCATTATTATTTAATCCAAACAGTTTTGCCGCTTACTTGGCGTATCACAAGCATTCCAAATAACACGTGGTTAATATTCATCAAACGCACCAAAGTGGTAACAGTTACAGCAAACTTCGAAAATATGTCATCATTCTAAAACGTCAACTCGAACAGAACAAAACAAAACACCTTGGATAAATATACAGTGTATCCGTTCATTTCAAAGTAACCTGCCAATGAGAATACATGAAGTCCAAATCAAGCTCCTGTTATGGTCATGAATTATATATTTATAATTGACATCGAGTCTGTGTCAAGTTTCTAAGTATTTTATTACTGACAGAACAAACAACAATGAAGACATCAAACTCACAAACAATAAACAGTTAAATACAATCAATAACCTTCTATAAGACAAACCTTGGTAAACTATACCATTCCAGCTCTTTGATTGAATTCGGTACAAAAACAAAGCCAATTTCGTCACGCGATTTTTGAAATTTGAGCGCGAAAACTTAAAATTGATACTTAGGTTCGAACATTGTATAGCGTGGATAAAGCGACCAAGTACTAGATACAAAAAGCACTTGTAATAATGGCATGGCCAGATGCAGAGGCTATTTAATATAAGGTGAAACATATATAAATCATGGCTGTGACAATTCTAGTTTGTAATGATTCCAATATCATCCAACTTATGAAGACAATGTTGCTGTTGTGTTATAAATTCTAGAATGTCAGGCCAGTATGTTCGTGCGATACACACAGTTACATGAAATTGCAAATTACAATGACAGATCGAGGTCAATTAAGATGTCGTCTGCGGACAAGAACACGACTTCCGGTTGTCAACGATTTATGCTTTTCCTCTAAATGACGTAATGTGTAGGTTACTAAGATATACATCGTAATGTAATATAGAATAAACATAGAGAGTGCTGTATGTAACCAACTATAGTTGATTTAGCTAAAACAGTCTATTAATAAGTGGATCCCGCGTTAAAGCCGGATTTTTTTATTTTTCCTTTAATTTTTCAATACAAATGAATGTTTCACTACCATTTGAAGGTAACAATGTGGCATATCAGTGTAAAGGTCTCTTAATTATACCAAAGCAACATTGTGTGTGAGTATAACGTAAATCTGTCTACTAATGAAAAGGTTATAACTGAAAAACAAAACTTAAAGAACAATGTTGAATATCAAGGTCATCTGAAGGTCAAGGTCATAATGCTTGTTTGTGAAAAAGGTCATGACCGAATCAACGAGGTATATGAGTATGAAGTACATCGGTTGACCAATGAAAAAGTTATTAGACGAAACTTCAACGCAAATTGTTAACGACGCCGGACGCCCACCCACCACAACCGGACGAGTTCACCAATCTATAAGCCGAAACTTTCTTCGAAAAATCGGACTAAAAACTATGAAAAGAGCAGACGAGGCATTTCTCAACCGCCGAAATATGAAAATCATAAAACAAGACCTTTCTGTAGCTAGGATTCACTTGTAATGTAGTTTTCACCTTAATTGCTATTACCCAAAAAAACATGCAGCATCATCAACGCAAAGTTTCTAAATTGCTTTAAAATTGCGTTCAACATGAATTTTAAAAAGATAAAGATAAAACTTGATAATAATGTGCAAATAAATCAGGGATGCGTGGCGACATTACGAGCTGGGCAAAACGTTAAAGATGAAGCGATTGGATGTATGATTCAGTTTGTACATGTATACATTGCTCACGGCATCTGCATTTAAAATATGTATACGTTCTATCATTCTCTTGACACTTTCAATTTGTCGCCCGAAACACCGTTTATCCGGTTAATGTACACTTTACTAATCAAGCCTATTTCACCACACCGTCTTTAACAAAACATATTTGGTAAAACAATATAAGTGATGGATACACTACAATGACTTTCAGTTGCTTTATTGCCAAGACTACTCGAAACAATGTTTAACCATAGATGACAGAAGCATTTATAAGTGTCGTGAATTTGTTTGTTCATTTTAAATCAACCGGCTTTGGGCCTGTTTTGTTAACGTCAATTTACGAACATTTTTTTCTATCTACACAACAGCGGTTATTCACCTATCCCTGTTCTTGAATATCTAAACCAGTACTAAGCTTCTCTTAACACTTGACGGATAACATTTCCCCCGCAAGAATCATTACTTAAATTAGGATCAACACCTACTTAAATGGCGTTATTCGCACCAAGGAATGTTCGGCCCACACGTTCTTCGAACCAGGAACCAAACAGCTAATTTTGACTTATTTCAAACCGGCAAAACCGTGGTAGACCACCTGTAGTTTACTCTTTTTATTACCCGTAACACCCTTATTTATAGTGTAAATTGTTCGGTTTATACTTTGAGGTAGTAAAGGGAAGGGACAGTTCGAGAGACGAAAGTGAAATCGTTGTAAAACGTTATCAAATATGACTGAATGCGAAACATTGTATTTAGTCGAGAACCGGGAGATTTGAAAAGGTGAAAGTCGAATACTTATATATGAACAAATGGTTTCAAGCTAGGACCGGAAACAACGAGAAGACGAGGGACATTACCAACTATCGATCCACCAGAAATACATGATGTCCTCCTTTCCATAAACACCAAACGCTTACATACCTCGTTTAACAACCCTCCCAATTGCACGACCGCTTCTAAAATACGACCGTCATATCATTTATACAGTGTCAAAAGTGACCTTATCATCGTATATATTGTACATCTTTCGTAAATACAATAACATAGCTATCTACGACAAGGGGCCCATGTATACAACACGGATCTCACAATAACACAGCTATCTACGACAAGGGGTCAATGTATACAACACGGATCTCACAATAACATAGCTATCTATGACAAGGGGCCAATGCATACAACACGAATCTCACAATAACACAGCTATCTACGACAAGGGGCCAATGTATACAACACGAATCTCACAATAACATAGCTATCTACGACAAGGGGCCAATG
>ENA-OREC01001002-OREC01001002.1-marine-metagenome-genome-assembly--contig:-NODE-1002-length-13185-cov-13.257553_pt1 | contig 13185 bp, 4 predicted proteins | sample MGYA00248626_ERZ508543 | MGnify/ENA primary metagenome ERZ508543 (study PRJEB26211, sample SAMN05518279) | marine metagenome | isolation source: Puget Sound, Washington, USA | host: Bankia setacea... | reverse complement strand
TTTTTTTTTTTTTTTTTTTTTTTTTTTTTATACCCCCCCCCCCCCCCCCCCCCCAAGTCACAAGCATAAGTTGGGGTGATGTCATGTTATAAATAGTAAAACAACAACATGCACTGGCCCCTTTTTAAGCTAGAATGAGAACATGTTACTTCTATCTGCTTCATCAACATTCTTCTAGTAAATTTCAGACTTCCTTCTTGAGAGACATCTGGTACCTCAGAAAAAGAATTGGCTGAAGCTTAAGAATTCCAAACAAGTACGAAATTACTTAACATTTCCCTTCCACTCTCTTCATCAAGGTTTTCTGGATGCATGAAAGCCTAAAATCTCATTTTGACAAATTGAAGCCATGTCTTTTTGATAAAATCATCAAAGAAATAAAAAACATTAAAAACTCCCATCCCTCCAATGGTAACACATGCTTGTTGAGAAGATCAGAACGCTTGTTTACTGTTTGATGTGACTGAAAGCATGGAACAGTTTTTGACACTATCTGTTGAAAGCTTAGACAATCTCACTGTTATCTATATTGCATTTATAAACATTGAGTTTGCAATATAAATAACCTGTTTACATTCAGTGCATGACACAGCATCTCTAGTTACTACAGGTACACCGAAATTAAACACTAACTTAATTTCATGTTCGTTTTATTTTCATAAAATTGGACTCTGATTGTATGTATTCAAATTTAGAAATGATTTAGTGAGTAATAAACTTGTATCTGTGAAGATCCTTGTTCACACAACTGGCAGGAAACTGTAATCCGTAGGAACAACCCACTAAGGCTTCTAGGACACCAAGGATGCTTTAAACATTGCACATGTCTTAAAATCAATCTTAAATCTATAAACGGATGGCTTCAAATGTATGGGAATGTCCATGTTTATATAAAATCTTTCAACAGGTAAAAAGGTTATTAACCGAAAGTTCAGGATATATATATATATGTATATTGTATACGAATGTTGACCAGAAACTATGGAATAAATCACATGGACCAATGCATTACAAAATAGGTGTTACATGTGTATTCAATGGACACATGTTCTATTCTATGTTGTAATTTCAAAATTTAGCAGACCATGTAAAGAATTCACAAGTTCCCATGCAATACAATTGTAACAATATTAATAGATGTTAATAATATGTATATCAAGGATAAACATACATTATAACTTTTCAAATGGTAAACATAGACATGTACAAATGTATTTTGTTGAGCTGATATATACAGTAATATCATTTTTTGTGTCTATTGAAAGTCAGCAGACAGCGAAAAAAAACAGCGACATTATACCATGCATTTACATAACACTGTCACAGTTCAAAATGGAGGTGTATAGTGTGTTACTCAGTACAAACGTTATTAACAAGAGCCACTACAGTATTACCACAAGAGCGGCTATTGTATGTTGAACGTTGAACATATCAAATACAATGCATTAAGTGATAAACTGTAAGGCTTTGCTCAGCACTTCATCTATTTATGGAACATGGGAAACATCTTCAATATATAAATGACCACAACATCTAGATGACTCTCCATCTGAAGGAGATTTCTTGTTCTAAATGACAATGTTAAGCCTGTCCATTGTAAAGTGACTTCATGTTGAATTGTTGTTTGAAGTTTCAACGCGAAAGGGTTCTATCTGCTTTGTTATTCAATAGCTCTTAGAATCCATTTGTTTTCATCCATCAAACTGCAAAACTTATATATTAAAAGTATATGATAGCCAATACTCTATCAAGGGATCATCAAGCAGTTGTACAAAGCAGCAAAATATGTAAATATGTAAGTAACTACAATAAACCATAGATGTATGTAGATACATTGGGTAAATACTATGCAAGTCAACATTATAGTACATGTACATCATTTTGCACTGTAGATTATAGAAAAGTAAAATATTCAAAGATTAAACAAAAAGTCCAATCCATTCTGGTTCATACTGGGTAGTTATTGCGTTACATACATGTATAGTAAACTATTAATGATTAAACATTTCAATCGTAGTTAAACCTATTATGTATACTCCAATGCCCTAATTACTGAACATGCATATCACATTTAGTATAGCATGCCTGACACTAAGCCTGTTGCACTATGGGAAATGTAACACCTTGACAATAGAAATATGTAATCTCTACCACTACACAATACTCTAAATAAAAGAAACAGCTAGCATTGTCCAACACGTTTTGTAATAAGCATTTTCTTAGGAAGAAAAGAAGAAAGTTTGAAGCATATTTACATTTGATTGCCACTTAAATCAATGTTTTTTGGCTCTAGAATGCGGACCGAAAGGGGGATTTTTTTCTAACACAAACCCCTAACCCTAAGCAAATGTGTTTTTGTTGAGAAAAGAATGGTATTTTGGTTGTGGATCCAATTGTAAACTCTAGCCCAAACTTATACTGATGGACACAACAACAGCAGACGGTTTCTTGGTCTGAGATGTTGATTTATTCTCTACAAGGTTTCACGTTCTAGACCATGAATAATACGTTATCATTCAAATCAATAGGTGCTCATGAAACAGGGTTTGTCTTTGACAAGTATACGTAATATATATTTAAGGACTAATGAAATACCTTGTATATTACAGCCAGCGTCATACTCTATAGATTGATTATCATACTAAAACAATCTACATCCTTAAAATTATTTGAATTCTAGAAAGAAGCTAAAACCTATTTTTGAATATATTCTTTCTTAAATATGTCTGTGACTCAGAAAAAAATCAGTAAAATCTTCTGTACAGTTAACTGCGTAACACCAATGGCATAAATACTATGTCTTGCTTTTTGGGGAGAAAGCAAATTAAAGTTGTGCATAAAACCGGTGAAATAAAAAATTGGGACATGATAAAAGACAGGTTTTCCGAGTAGTAAACGTCAAGGAAATCACAAGTTTTTTTCTTCTCCAAATGTTGGCTGGGCTTTAAAGCTTATGTCAATAATGCATATCAGTTTTCTTCTGCCTAATCTGGGACGAGACATTAGAGATATTCATTTACAGCATGGTTTTCATTGTAAATGACTTTGGTTATCTAAGCGCCGTGACAATGCGTCTCGTTTCTCGTCCAAACTGCAAGTCGGAAATGTTCCAATTCGATGTGTTATTTGACCTACATAGATTGACGGAGCAGAGCAGGGCCACCTATCGCATGCAAATGCTTTTAACACCTAGATAAGATCATCCATGGATACGAAAGAAGGCGAGTCAATGATCTTAACAGGCGTTCTTTGGCGTCACAAACTTGACCTATAAAGCATTACACTCAGGTGTATTATCAGAACAAACATATATAGGTCACACGTAGGTCAATATGCTTGTGAATGATTGGAAACTGCATGTTCTCACTAGTAAAGTATGCCAAATATAGATAACAGAGTCTTAAACAGCACACAAATGTAGGAGTTAGATGTGGGGGGGGGGATTGGAGGAAGATTTGGTGACTATCTTCTCGTCCTTGTTTTTTTTGACAAGGTTATATGTAAAATTACAGGTTTTGAGAGAACAATGCTGCTGAGGGTTTGTCATATATGAAGGAAATTAACTGTGGGGTACACTAAACAAAGAAGTGGACGTTCATTGACTTTAACACAGGTGTTCATTAGGTCTCTGACGTGCTATACTGGTATTAATGAACTTTTATCACAAGATGACAGCATCCAATTGATATTTACAATTACAAACACCTGTCAATTGTAGATAATAGAACATATGAAAGTCATAAAAATGGATAAGAGATAAACTATCCAAATGTATGTTTCTATTTAATAATTAGTTTCTATCTAAACTTTTCATCAATCAAATTGAAACAACTATATCTGAAATAAAATTGTCAAGTAAATTTTTCTGTATAAATTTTAAAAAATCACTAACTAATCATGCTTGTTTTTAGGCTGTCAATATTTTGACTAATAAAGTTTAAGTTATGTTACATGAAACATTTTACCAATGACATGATAAATTATTCACATCAATTACTGCAATATATATATTGATTGTACAAGGATAGAACATAAAATATAAGTTATACTAATTCAGGCAGTAAGAAGTATATAATCTATTTCTAAACCGACGATATTTTTATATCATCAAACTATAGTAACTGATCATTTGCAAGCTGATCAAAGACTGATTCATACCAAAGCCATAAAATGAAGCAACTTGTGGACTTAATCCTTTTCGGAACAATAGTAAAACTACACATAGTTGAATCACTTTAAAGCATACACCGTCTTCAAAGCAAAGGCAACACATTTATAAGATTCCAAATATCTGTGCTCAGTGTTGTAAATATTTGTAATTTTTTTCGCTTCACCATAAAGTCAAGGTCAATGCTTACATTTTGCCCAGTTAAGACGAGCATTTTATTAAAATAAAAATGTAGATGTTCAGAGAAACAGAAGAGCTAAACATTCTTGAACCTTTGAATAACCATTTCTTAGATGACTAGCCCTAAAAAAAACTAGAAAGCAATTCAAGGGGCAAAAGCAAAAGGGTTACATGTGATATTGAATAAAGAGTACCCGTTTGCATTCACCCTTTGAGTTATAATTTGACGTGCCTTCCATATGCATTTTATAAAACACTAGCAAGCAATTTGAGGGGTGTACGCTAAAGGGTACTCTCTGCTTCTTTATTTATCTGTGGACGTCATATTGAATAAAGAATTAGTTATAACACTTTAGCATACATCCCTTAAATTATACTTAGACACCTTACATTTGCTCTCTATGTAAGACACTAGCTAGCAAGTTTCCATAGATACTAGTCAATACTATATGAACACAAACTAGCCACACAGACACAATATCCAGTAATACCCACCGGTCTGTCTATGTCCTGTTCTTGTGAACCAAGTATAGATGATGCTTCCACCACGATACTATCCTAGTGTAGGCATAGAGGGAAAATAATGGAAACAAGGTAAGACAATCGTTGTATCAAACCATTTGTTGAGAGCATTATCAAACTATCCAGAGAACAAAAAATCCACTCATCCTATAGCCCTGACAAGTGATTTGGGGTGCAGGACAAGTGGATATTTTGATACTTTTCTTGCCCTGCTATCTATTGCTTAACGGTAGCAACCCTAAACTATGTGTCCATTATTAGTTCTGTTTTAGCTATTTATTTGCGTTTCCTGTATCTATAAGAAAACAAAGTTCTATAATATCTGTACAATGGGTCATGGTATCTTTCCATCTGTAGTCTAAATACATCTTATACAACTTACAACTACATCATTCTTTTCTGTTTATCTACTGGTACTTATGTCACATTTTACTACACCCGTCATAGTTGGTAACACAAGGTCGTCTGCTGCATACGGGTGGAATGGAGAAGGCTATGGTTACAGCAGCTTTTAGGGAATGTCTTGGTATTATATGGTTAATTTTCTATCACAAACCCACATCTAACGAGTACTTACTGAGTTTTGATCTTTGTGATTGTCAGCTGTGTCGAAGTTGTTGATTACGACAGAGTCTCCGTTCGCCCCTAGAAGTTGCGTGTTCTCGTTGGAATCTGGATGGATATCGGAATGGGAATCTTCCGCTGAGTTTACGCTACTTTTGGAAGTTCTAAACAAATAAACAAAATGCAAAGTCTTTGAGTATTAAAATACCTGACAATTATCTTAAAAGTTTTGTGTAATAATAGTTATATATCTGTCTGTGTTACAAGAGTGACTAGATGTTCACCCATTTCCTTCATACGACCCCAAAACAGTAATTTAATTTCAAAATGGCTTAAAATAAAGTACAGTCAAACCCTGTTAACAAAGTCTTCTCAAGGGAAAAAAAACGTCTTCTTTAATATAGTGGTCTTTATAAACAGGTTGAAATACAGTAGAATTGATTCAGAGGACAGAATAAGTGGTCACTAAAGACAAGTGGTCACATAAGGACAGGTGGTCACTTCAGACAGATGGTCACTACACTACAGGTGGTCATTATTAACAGTTTGAAATAAAAACAGATATTTAATCAGTGGTCGCTTAAAGCAGTTGGTCCATTATAACCAATAGTATTTATAACAGGTGGTCTTTATAACATGTGGTCTTTATAACAGGTTTGACTGTAATTAAGATAAGACTACAATTGCTGTTTCCCTTGCTCTACCATCTACTACAATTAAGTTTCCATGTTTCTTTATATCATGTATAATCTTCATAAAGCGGTGAACTACCTATAACCTATAACTTGTTAAACCAACCTGATTCACTACAACATGCTCCATACCAGTTAAATCAGACAGGCCATATAAGTGCTGTCCTATTTGTCACAAGTGCCCAAACAATTACACGTAAAGCAATAATAAAGAGTCTTACATAGGCACTTGATGTGTTTTTCGCTTGTGGCAACATTAACACTTGACAATGCTAGAGAATAAGGTCAGTGTAAAAGGCTCAACTGAGATAGAACGTGATTCCAATATGGATTAAGTTTTTATACAATATTTCATCGATGCAAGCTATTTTGATGACGATGTCACTACGACATGTCTTACATTTATGTTTTACGCACAATGGCTGAATATGAAAGCTATTAATAAAGATTAACCACAATTTTACAAAAACTATTTATAAATATTTAATGGGGTCTGGATCTATCCCATTATTTAACAAAAAACACTGACTCACTTATTCAAATTCATTCAGTTGTGGATAAACAGTGGTTTTAAAATGATCTCCTTCCTTCACAAACTTCCTTAAATTTCTCAGAAAACTGCACAAAACTTGACAGAACTAGGCTATGATATAACAGACTTGTTGTATAAACATAGACGAGACGCTTTCTCAAAGTTGTGTCTATGTAGTTAATGACTCAATCAAAGTTTCCACAAGCTATGGGAGAAGAAGCAGACATCTAAATGCATTCTGATGTAAAGTGGAACAAAACTAGGCTTTAATGAATAAATCAACAAACCAGGCTTTACACAAAACCTGCAATAATATTATAGCTATGAGGAAAAACAATTGTAATTCTCATTTATACCAGACCGTACAGTGCTGAAAACATAAGAAACGTCAAAGCCTTTCACCTATGAATGGACCCAATCCATCATCAAACATAATCTTTGACCCTTCACATTTTTAAGATTCCTATCAGTATAAATATGTTTTTCAATATCAAAGTATACTTTTCAAATGCTCTCGGCCAGATATCCTTTCTTGCCGCATTTGTTAAGAGAAACAAGTATTTGGAACAATTACCTGGTATACAACATGTCAATATCAAAGTGACAATTCACACTTTTACTGATTTTAACACACTGTCAATATCTCTATGCATCTGTACACTGCTATATACATTACTACATAATACTCAAATATTGCACCATTCTCTATAATTGAAAAGATGTTAAATATTATGTTGTTTACCTGTTAGAGGTGGTGCGTGTATGACTGGTTATAAACTTGTCGAGGTTACCCGACTTCACTGAATTGACCAACATCTGGACATTCTCTTCACCTAGGTCTCCTGCGGCAACCTCCATCACTGAAAATAACAAATAAACCCTCTGTTAGTGTCCACCTTTGTTTACCCGCTACTCTTTTATTTACATCTTTATGATCTGTTTTCCCTTCAATTCTTTGCACGAAACACATGTCTATTACCTGCACACTGCATATTGAGGAGGATACAGTAAACTAGAATAGTCAACAGTGAGACAAATCACAAAGGATACCCCCATCCCTAAAAAAATCAATTCTCTCCCTTGAAATGATTGTGACTAGGATATCTTCCTTCATGCACATGGGTCATCCTCCGCGTATATACTATAGCTGTAAAGTTCATCAGTATCGGTTTGTCTGTTTAGAAGGAGTTGCCCTACGAAAAAGATGGTCACCAGACAGGGTGATTCCTATATAACCCTAAAATATATGTTTACGGGGGGAGGGGGGGATATCACAAATTCTTAACCGCCTGAAAACATAGGGAGTTTAGGTAAGACAGTTAACAAAAGCAACACTATGGTCAGGCGTTAATGATAAACAAGCATTGATTCTACTATCTAAACAGAGATAAATGGGTTAATTGGACAAATGAAGATTTAGGTCACTACTTCTTGTAAGACTTCTATGATTCAGAAATATTAACAAAAAAACCTGTGATCTAAAATAGTTGAGAAACAATCGATAAGCATGCATGCCACAGATATAAATGGATCTGCTTTTACAATTTCACAATTCTATCTGGAAAGATTTATAACTTTTAAACCTCCTGATAGCTTTTATTTGCCCTGCATACTTTCTATATTGAATTTGTCAGGATTTTCAATCTTTTCTAGGAGAATAAATGCTTCTATTTTACAATGCTCCCTACAAATAGCGACTGGCACTCTCCAATAACAGTTTCAACATCGTGCAATAAACATCCTTATCAACCATCGTTTTTCCAATCGGTTTTTTTCATGCAACAGGATCTGCTAGCTGGTTACATCAACAGAGGCAGGTTTTCAGTTGTCAGTCTACACTGTGCTCACTACAGTTTCACCTAAATAAACGCACACTATAAGCTTTATTTTCTGCCATCCAGTTTCATATTTTCCTTTTTCCTATTTAGTGCGCAGAGTTGAATGCACTGAGAACTATTCATGGTACAGTTGTATTGCGTTGTACAAAATACATTGTGATTAGTTATTATAGCATTCAGCATGTTGAGATTGCATCTGCTCATCTCTTAAGATATCGGTTAAATATGTTGGTGAGCATATAATGAACGAGAAAGACTCGCTGTGTTAAAGTAGGGGATCCATATCACTTTACGCGCTTGGTTAGGTAATTATCATTCAAGGTTTCATGTATGATGTAAGGGCTGGTGACCTATATCACTGTAAATAAACTGTAGAAACTGTACGGCAGAAATAGATTAGCAACAAAATAAACTACAACTCACAATGTCTTCCTTAATATGCAGTATATTAGCTAAGAAGGAATACTCATAACTGCAGTATATTTTTAAATATCAATAAACCACTTCTGCATCTCGGACTCTACTTTGGAAACGCAGCAGACAGTACTCTACTCTAATTGTTAATAACTACATGATCATTTTGCTTGCTAGAATGTTTTCAAGGTGACAGGACACAGGACATCCAAAGATCCTTTAAGCTCTTCCTGAACTTATAAATGTGGTAGCAATCTATTAAAGGTACCAAGCTTCTAGGTGTGTAAAATAACTAACTGACCTTGACCCTATCAACAATTACTGTGGCATGTCAAGGACTCTTAAACCACTAAAGAGCAGTGACCTTGACCTTTCAATCATTGATCATGGTCTGTCATCATTACACTAAAAGCCTTTGTCTACCAAACAATTCCTATGCTTTCTCAATAGTGACTTTGAGCTTTAATTTAACCCTGAGGTCGTTTCATTGAAGATCTTAAAACTGACATCTTACCTTAAGTATGATAACGGACCAGTGTAAGAGCAGTATACCATAATTAGGTACAATGAGTAAACATAGTTTTATTGAAGAAACAGTCTTTTGATCTACATTTATTTCAATGACCTTGAACTTTGACCTTACCATAGTCAGCTGGGTTGTGATAGGGAGGACATTCTAGGCTCATGGACTTGAAGTAAGGTAACAGGTGTGATATACTTCCCTTGTACACACAGTCTCCACTTGCTAGCATGTACAACTGAAAATAGATGACAAACAACAGGTAAGATTTTTAGGGACTATTTGCAGAAACAAACAAACCAATTTTATAAAATTGGATAGTGATAGTGCATTCCTTATGGAGTATTACCACCATCTTTCATTAAAATCGACGAGTTTCACCTACCACATGTGGAACCACCTTAAATCATCAGATCGGATGTTAAGAATTGCGTGCATGATAGTTTCACGGTTTGTTTTAAGCAGGTAAGCTAGACCATACACTTTCATTCATGGTCAAAACAACAACATACACATTTCAGTATAAAAGCAAACACTGCACTGTATTTCAAGTACTTAGTTATTTGACTGACTGGTAATATCATATTCTGTCTATATGTCTATATGAGAGATGGAATATTTGTTTCCTGATATAAACTTTCCGTCTGTCGTTATCTAGGTACACATGTACTTGTATTTAACCTCATGCCACTCCTTTATTGTCATACTTTTTGGATGACTAAAGGGGACATAACTCACATCTACTCTTGTACATCACATGCCAATTGATCACTTATGTACGGGGGAGGGGGGGGCACAAAGTCTAAAATTCAGAACTAAGTAAGTTTATCAACATTGCAGTTTGCCTGCCTAACAAATGTTCTGAAGTTACAAGTATTAAGTAAGTGGCTGCAATGATTAATGTATTAGCCATAAACGAACAAACAAACAGTTTTCATTGATGTTTCAAAGACCTACAATCAATTGAAAGAATAAGAGGAAAGTTATAGAACAGCAGTTTGTTGATGGGTTACTTTATCTATTTAACTCTTTGCAACTCTCAGTGAAACAAGCATTTGATAAATTATAAACAACCTGAGAAACGTGCAGTTCAGACCAATAAAAACTCAGACCTTCAGTTAAACAGAGATACCAAATTCCCCACAGAGATTTAAAACAGCTAATGGCAATTTGGTGTAACTGATATTGAATGAAGGGGCCAGATAGAAGTTTTTCACTTTTACCTCTTTAAGTTCAAACTAAGTTGTGCAATGGTAGGACAAAGTAGAGACAAAAATATAAATCAATGTGGTGCAGCTTATCTACTCCAGGTTTATCTACAGTGTTTAATTGTGCACAGGTAGATATCTAGGTCAGGAGAACTGTTAATGCAGACATGAGTCTTGAAAATTGTGCACAAACAACAACAAGGTCTGCTCCACAAAAACAGCACACTTCAAAAATACCAGTTGCCTTGCATAACAGTTGAGGACTACCGGTAGTAAGAAAGCAGATCTAAAACCTACTGGTAGAAACTGCTTACTGGTAGAAACTGCCTCTTTGTAGAAACATGTGCACATTTTTCATTTTTCCTCTTTCCAGTTCTCACGTTGTAAACAGCATTACCGTAAACAAGTTATCAAACACAGCTCATACTGATAACATAGATAGAAGTTGTCATACAATCTGACTTGTCAACAGATAACAGGTCACTATAATTACAGCTAATGACCTCAATGTAGAGCCCTCTTGACCATGCATAATCAGTTTTGGACAAAGTATACTTTCTTTGTAGGTATAACCATGTTTCGTCACCTTAAAACTAGTTTATATTACGAGCACATAACTGCAGTCAGATGAGAATATTTCGGGTAAGGTCATATATTTTTCATGATGTTCCTGTTTTCTTACAGATTTTTCGGAACTTTTGAATTGTATAATGTCCATCTGATTGTATACATGTAGTATGGACAATTATGCAACATACAAATGCTAGTCTGCTCAGTGCAACTCTGCATTATCTGCCTCCTACTAACTTATGTTTACCATTTTCTCCATGCACATTCAATGGGGTCAATATCAAAGTATGCAATATGGTAAGATCTCTATAGCTTGGGGTGAGAGCAAGAATTGACCTAAGTGCACTAAATTCAGATAGCAGATAGAGTATCAATGCATTTGTTCTCCACAATATGGCCTTACAATGCAGCAACCTTGCCAGTTTCATAGATAATAAGGTCAATCAATATTTACATACTAAACAAAGTTATCTTTAGAAATCTTATCACCATGGAAACCATCCCACCTTTAAATATTGTCAAATAGCCACTTTAAGGCTTAATTGGTGGTGTAAATGGACTACATTGATATTATCTAGTATTAAATGTCCAGAGTATCATTTTTTCGGTCAAATATTCGTAAAATACGTAGATACATGATGTAGACACAGTTAAACCGCAAATATGACGTATGTAGCTGTTTCGGCCAATCAAAGGACACAAAATCAAAAGTATTATCTGTGAAGACAGAGTTTATGAGAGTGTATGAGAGTGCATGCCATGAAGACTGACCCCAGATACCTATTGGTTAAGTTATATCAGACTTATTTAGCTCTTCCTGTTCAAAAGCAAGAAGTTGTAAGAAAACAGGAACCTCTTGGAAACCATGATATTACCCGCATTCTACTCCTCTCACTGCATTTATGTGAGATGGGATTCGGAATGTTTAATTTTTTATTGTAAACATATATCAAAACTTTGGCTACTTCACGTTGTAACAATTCAAACATTTGGCACATATAGTATGTGAATTCTGAGACAAGGGTAATAATGAGAGTTAATGTTGACTTTAAGTTATCAACTTCTCTGTGAGAACACAAAACTATTCTAGTATTATCCTATAACCATCTTTTGAATCTAAATATGTTGACTCTGAATTTAGCACCAACTTCATAATATACCACAAATTCATTATGGTGGTATTTTCATAATTCCTTCTTGTTCTAAGTGCCTCAAGGAATGAATGTGTGAATGAAGTTTCTGCTTCTGTATCCAATAGCAATAAGAACCCTTTCGCGCCTGGATATATTTATACATTAAGATCAGTTTGAATTTGAAACTTTTTGGCCAGAGTCTCCTAACTAACAATGGAAATATGTGTACTGGTAAACATTGTGGAGTGAATGCAAAACAGTTCTATCTGCTTCTGTATTCAATAGCACTTAGAGCCCTTTCACTTTCATCCCTGGACATATATATATATATTATTTGTTATAATTATATACATATAATATGAATATGCTTGCTTCTAGGCTTTTAAGAATGTAGTGCAAAATACAAGTCATTGTGCAACCTTGAAATTGTGTTGAAAGGAACGTATCTAAACAGATCAAATTTCAGTTTCTTTTTACGGAACATGACCTTGTTTGTGTAGTCATTTATCAGACCAAAAACCTCCCATTCATATCTGAGACAATATTGTTTCTGACACCCGTATGATAAATGTATTATTAAGCAGACTAGTGTTAACTTTTTATTGACACCTAAACAATTTATCAACTATCAGATTACACAAAGTGCATATAAAACCTGTACTCTGCATTACCATATATACAAATATAGCAAGGGAAAACATTCAATACAAACAAAGTAATCAACAGAACATTACTTTAATAGCTGCGACTGATGACTTGACAAATCTGAACATTACTTTAATAGCTGCGACTGATGACTTGACAAATCTGAACATTACTTTAATAGCTGCGACTGATGACTTGA
>ENA-OREC01001001-OREC01001001.1-marine-metagenome-genome-assembly--contig:-NODE-1001-length-13185-cov-13.595896_pt1 | contig 13185 bp, 7 predicted proteins | sample MGYA00248626_ERZ508543 | MGnify/ENA primary metagenome ERZ508543 (study PRJEB26211, sample SAMN05518279) | marine metagenome | isolation source: Puget Sound, Washington, USA | host: Bankia setacea... | reverse complement strand
ACATGTGTTGAATTACCGGATCGTTACATGTGTTGAATTACCGGATCGTTACATGTGTTGAATTACCGGATCGTTACATGTGTTGAATTACCGGATCGTCACATGTGTTGAATTACCGGATCGTTACATGTGTTGAATTACCGGATCGTCACATGTGTTGAATTACCGGATCGTCACATGTGTTGAATTACCGGATCGTTACATGTGTTGAATTACCGGATCGTTACATGTGTTGAATTACCTGATCATCACATGTGTACTTGGTGAATTAGTCTGCTCTGACTACATGTTTTACAACATGTGCTTAATGTATTTAATGTTAAAATCAACAAATGTTGCTTAATGTTGTTTAAGTATGTATTGTTTCCATGTTTTAGTTATTCCTCAAGGAAGGAGAGTTAAAGAAGTTGTCAAGGAAAGAGATGCAGCCTCGTTACTTCTTCCTCGTATGTACACATGTTCATTTTACAGCTCCTATACTTTTTTATTAAATTGTCTCAGAAGTACAATTGTTTTCGCATTTTCAAATGTTGCCATTCATAGATTTATAAGAACAGCATTTGAAAGTATTATATTTGAAGGAAGTAGACTGGTTTAGAAACATTGAGTATACTGAGATGCTTGGGGTAACTGCTTGTTTTTCACTGGTTTGTCAGTAAATGAATTATTTAGTTATCCTTTACAATTAGCACACATATGTAAAACTGAAGGCTTATATATAAGGTATAACAAGTTTATTCTCTGACATTACAGTTCAACGATGTGTTGTTATACACCTCTCCAGTTGCCAATGGTTTTAGACTGGGCAATGTACTCCCTCTGGCTGGTATGAAGGTAAATATCTATGTTCAGTCATTATTAATTCTACACAGATTTCTTTGTGTTTTTGAGCTGCTTGATTAACAAAAACTGATTCTTGTTTGTTAATCTATCATTACTTTTACTATTTACTTAACACGTTTACTCTCAATAAGTAGAATGATGTATATAAGAGGTACTTAATTAAATTACTTGTTGCTTAGTACTGGTTGGTTCCAGGAACAGAATCGAGCATGATTTCACAATCTAACTAAAATAAATTGATGGCCTTATGGAAGATTGACTTAAATGTCAAATGAGCCTTGTTAATTATGGTCAGAACCAAAAACTTCAACTTTGATCTCTGGTTTGTATTTATAAGATAATTTATGATTTCAACTAAAGATTTTTACTGAACTTTTCAAGAGGCCTTAAACAGATATTTAACATGTCGTCTACACCTTCTGGTAATGTATTGATCATTAAGCCTTATATTCTAATTGAATGTATAAGAAATGTTTCTAATTGTGCATCATTTAACAAAATTATGTAAAAGTTCTAGCAGAAAGCAAAGTGATGTACTTGTGTTCTCTATTCAGGTGATAGTTTCTGCACAGGATGAGTACAAGATGGAATTCAGCATCATGTCAGTACAGAGGTCCCTAATCCTACAGGGGTCTACACTAGAGGAAAGGGAAGACTGGGTGACAGCCCTTAATGCAGCAATAGAAGAAAACGCTATGAAAAGAAACACGTTTGAAACAGTCCGATCTCAGGTAGGCAGTTTAATGTTTTCTGTTTTCCTTGTAGTTTTTTTATGCTCAATGATACATGAATATAAGTGTTAACGTGTTCCATCTATGATACCTATGATTGGTTTAGTGTTAGTTCATTTTCGCTCAGCACCAACCATCATCTTTATATTCTGATTCAACAACAGCCTGCAAAGTGATCATAACTTTTCCGTTTTTCTTGAACTCGACCGTCAGATTGACCATTAACTATAATTGTCAAATGATATGGTTAAGGATAAAAGGCTTCTAGCTATAGCTGGGATCAGGAGATATTATTATTTGAAATGGTCCAAATACATAACAGGATAGCATTGTCTCTTTGTTTTAAATGTATATGTAGTTATTATGGTTTTTCAATTGACTTAATACATATTGGTATCATGAATGGAAGATTTGCAGTGCGACAAATAGGTATATATATATATAGAAAGATGGTAGATTATATAACAATAGAAGCCTCACGATGATTTGGGAAAGGCTGTATAACTAAAAATCCTTTGTGTGCATTGTTTACATGGAAGCCAGTCAAATTTGGAATATTCAGTGTATTTACTTGTATGTTGTAGCTTGCAAAATATAAGAAGGTAACTCCGTGATGATGCATTGATAGATAACATACTGATAGTTAACAGATTATTTTTTTGTATAACTTTTTCTGGGGTTTATTTTGTTTTGTTTCAAGTTGACTTGTTGTACATGTAGTTAGGATTATATATAAAGTAAAGTAACACTCAGCACGTTTATAGGACAGTCATGTTGTATGTACCTGTGCACTGTTTTGTATGTTTATCTTTATGGCACTGTGGAATGTTTCATCCAAGTTTTTTTAATCATTATCAAATCAGGAATCAAATTGAGGTGGCTTTATAAATGCTATGGGATGAAACAGATGATAGCACTGTTTGGCATTTGTCCTCCTCTCATTTAAGTTGTGATGTCATTTTTGCATCATCTTCAGTTCTTTACTAAAAAAAAAACTTAGTTCCTTTTTAAGCCATTTTCATGTGTGCTTTTCATCTACAAGACTTTGGATTTTATCAGTTTGCATTTTTTCCGGATAAAATTTGTAATGTATATTTGAAAAAGTTAGGGTTTTAGATATATGCAAAATCAAATCTAATTAATGACTTGCAGATAAAAAGAAAATGATCTTATGTGAAAATGGGTCTGATATTTCAATCCCATCTCTCATTGAAGCATGTTCACATTATGTATACACTAGGATATGATGACATTGATACTTTGTTTATAGTTATGTTCATGAGTTACTATTATTATACCTTAGTTTTGGGAGGACCATCTACAAACTTCATGGGATGTGTACAAGGTGACTGTTGTAATGTTATAACTTCTGTTACAGTGAAACCCTTCTTAACTGACCACCCTGAATACTTGGAAACCTCATGAAACTTCACCATTCAATTATTAGTTAACACTGATTCATAGCTGCCGTTAGTACCCTGGAGGTGATTTGAAAAGGTTCTGCAGTGCTTCTTTATATCACTAAGAACCTTAACATATCGTCTTTACTGCTGGAATGAACCTTTTTAAATTTGAAATGTTTGTTAACTGAAAGACAAGTTGTCTAGCCGTGAGATGTTTGTTTGAGGAAGGTTTCACTGAGTTTTGATCTTGTATTGCTGACTTTTGCTGTATGATATTTTCCTAGGGTCTATCGTCAAGGCAACCTATTAATATTCCTAGCATAACTCTCAGAGTATGTTTTAAACAAACATAAAATTATTGATGTCAGTTGATTGATATTTAGATAAGTAATGTATAGTTTGCTTTATTTGTGACATGGAGACTACAGTCCATGCGAAACCTCGTCTGTCACAGGTCAATGTCAGACAAAACTTGTCTGCGACTGGTAGAAATTTTGGGTTTACCTGTCACAATCACAGGTAACTTTTGTCAAATTTTGCTCTATATTCAATGAGTTGACAGGTAAAAATTTAGAAATTATCAGTCGGATTGTCCTGTGGTATGAAAACAGTTTTCGCATAGACTGAGACTAGTGTTGCCTTGACAAGATAACCTCAACTATTGTTGTGTTCAGCATGTAACTACATGTATTAAGTTTACTGATTGCAAACATACTCATGAATGAAGCAGTCAGGTTTACTTTCCAGACTTACACTTGTTCTATGACTATTGAATGCATAGCCTGATACTATAAGAGAATGTTGACTTTGTTTTATAAGTTGTTTGACCACCTCTGTTTTAGCATGGAATGCAACTTGAACAGGTATATCCAATCCCTGTTTTGATTTTGATCTTTACCTGTGTTTGATTTTTATGGGGTTATTGACTCTTAGTTGGGGTAGATGACATTGTTTGAAAAAATTGAACATATTACCAGTACATGCATATTCTAGTTGAATGTCTTGACAAAGCTTAATCTGCAAAGGTGTGGATTGCTGATACTTAAACTTATCAACGGTTTGATGGGTTGTATTACTTTTGTCTATTTTATAGTGAATGCTATGCATTGTGGGATACATGCACCTTTTACCTTTGTTATATTTTTAAAATTATTTTGTGTTATAAGGATTGCTCTGTGCATTGTGAGGTATTTGGCATCTTTTACCTGCAGCTTATAAAGGGTGATGTGGTTGTAGAAATTGATTGAAAACTCTCATCAACATTGTTTATCTCCTACCAAAACTGTGCCTGTTCTGTTCTGTTCTGTATAAAATATTATACATGCAGTCAGAGTAATTACCCGTGTTTGATAAGAACATTGTCTTTAACAGTAGTTTAACATTTCATCTTCTAATTTTTATATGTGACGATTTTAATAGTTGATGACAAAACCGTTTGAGTAGTGTACATGTGTTGGTTTGATTTATTTAATAGCTCATTTCCATCCACCCTTTTTCTAATATGCTAATTAGATAAATAAGTTAAATTAGAGAAAGAAATCCACAGTCCTCCTGCCTTGATAGATTGTTAGTTCTTGTGTACTAGTTTGGCTGTTTGAAAGGTCCAGTAATTGTATAGGCTGCATGTTCATGATGTTCAGCATTTGCACACCAGCATTCTTTCATATTGCATGGTCCAAATTGTTTTAATCTTTGAACATTTTCTCCACTAGAAACTGTGAATTACTAAAAACCTTTTAATGGTCCCAAAAATAATTTTGTTCTTTACTTGTAAATAATGGAAACTACACACTTTGGTCACTTGTTTTGGTTTGATGTTGCCTATAGTGTTCTAATTATATAAACAAAATCATAATATAGCCAATTTATTCAAAAGCACTTGGTAGTTTTACACTTTAATAGTTGTTTTCTTTTGTCATTTCATACTTTTCATTTATCTGCTTAAAGGTACAAGTCATTGTTTTCATATATATTTTTGTTTATTACAATGTTATCTGAGTTGTGAACTATATGATTTCTGTGAACTTCTTTATTTTACCTATGTTATAGCATGTGGTATGAGACATGCTTGTGTTTAATTGTTTATGTATAGATTGTTTTTATTTCTCTGCTGTACTAACTTGTGTTTTGATTTTGCATGTTGTAGTCTTTTGAGGTGAGTATTACACACTTTTTATACGGACACACACTAACCCCGTTGTACATGGCTTTAGTTATATATACAGGGTACAGGGTAGTTCATAGAATATCAGCTTAATACTCACACACATACATCCTATTTCCACAAGCCTAAAACCATCCTTTAGTTTGTTTATCCGATTGTTTGACTGTACAATGATGTATACGTAAATAAACAGGAACCATTGAATTTCTTGTTCAGTTGATCATGTTTGCCTTAAGTCTTATAACAGATGAAGGCTCAAAGTCAGTATCTTTTTCAAAATAAAACACTGTCATTAAAAATAGCACAACCTAACATACAAAATTTCAGCTCATAGCATAAAACAAGGCTGCTATTTGTGTTTATGTAACAACACTGTGCTGCATTGTCTACGCTTGTGGATCCTTATGTGTGATTCAGTGTACATCCATCATTTTACGGAACTGTATTCCAGATCCTTTATTTCTCATATACATCTTTACCTAGCCTCTTAAATGTGCAGTGATGGCAGCTGTTCGTGTTCATGCCAAATCTGCCAGCCTTCATCTCTTCTCTCACTCACCCATTTAGTGTGTAGTTCTGTGTTTTATTTCCTTTTACAATGATCATTCCTTCATCTTTCATCTTGTTGGTGTGCATGCTTTATATTTATAAGTTATATACACAATACAACAACTTAATCGTTAATTATTTTCTTTGTGACAAAATGTCAATTTTATTGTTTGGTGATCAGTATAAGTCGAAACTTTATTTAAAAAATATGTTTGAAAAATTTCTAGTGTCTGATGCCTTACATTTGTAAATTGAAATCAGATTTATAAATGTTTGTTTTTTTGTAGAATGTTTAAGCATGTAAATATATGTACATATAGTACTAAGATTGCTTTTGAAAAGATAAATGTTTCTTTCAATTGTACATGTACTAGGATGATGGTTTATTTTTCAAATTGTGATGTTAACTTTTGTTGTATTTCAGGCGTTACTTGATAAAGACTTTGTACTAGGTCATAAAGCCCCCCTGTGGATCCCTGATGCACGAGTTACCATGTGTATGATATGTACTATTGAGTTTACTGTCACATTCAGGAGACATCACTGCAGGTCATGTGGATGGGTAAGAACTATTGTATTGTTACTTGAACGCTAACATGTTTGAATATGTGGCTCGTTTTATTATTCAAAGTTAAAATGCTAGATTTTTTTATAAACATTGTGTTAACTAGTACTGCCATGTGTTTCCATGAACATTTTATGTGAATGTTCTGTAAAGTAAAAAGTTATGTATTTTAATAAATGTTATATCTTAAATGAAATTTGTATTTTAATTGAGTGTGTATTTTAATTAATAAAGTGTGTACATGTATTTAACTTGAATGTGTATTTCATTTGAATGTGTATTTCTCTTGAATGTGTATTTTAGTTGAATTTGTATTGTAGTTGAATTTGTATTTTATTGATGGTGTATTTTATTCTATTGTGTGTTTTAATTGATTGTGTGGAATAATTGATGGTGTGTTTTAATTGATATTTTAATTACAGGTTGTGTGTGGAAACTGTTCAGAAAACAAGATAGAGCTGAGATATCTAAAACATAAGATAGCCAGAGTGTGTGATAAATGCTTCCAGACCCTGTGTAAGTTGTTTAGGGTGTTTTATCTGATGGTGATACAATGTTCAGTTAATTATGTTTAGATACAATTATTGTTTTGAGATTGCCAAGTTGTATCATAATTATATAGATTTTGACAATGTACTCAATGTTTGTCACTTACAGGAGTAAATAGCTTCAGACAATATCTGTCAATTACATTTTTTCTAAAATCACATAATGCTACTACATGTATTTCTACAACTTTGTTAAGTATATACAATATTTCATTGTTAAGAATAGGTTTATAAAGTTAGAAGTTGTGTTGCTTGTTATAAATCTCATTCTATTTCCTCTTGTTACCAGCTGCAGAGAAAGAGAAACAGCCTGGTCAAAGTCCTGTAGATAAGCCAGACGGTCTACAGGTGAAAGCGGAAGATGGTGGAACGTTCCTGAACGTGTTCTTTGAACGCTTCCACAAAATCAGGAAGAGCGGACAGAAAGATAAACGCCTCTTGAAACTCCGACCTGACAGACTTATAGAGGTATGTGAAGTTACCTTAGTGGATGCGTTTCATTAACATTACCTAGGACTGATATCTCACTCAAAGTATGTTAAACTGACCAAAGTGGGTACGAAAAGTACACCTAGGATAATTGATAAACATTTGTTTAATAAACAGGAGAACTAACATAACTTTTCATCTGGTGTTTGATCTTTTATACATTTTCCAATACTATACATGTATAGATATAGGGGGATCACAGAACCAGTGTTGTCCTTTAAATCACAAGCATCACACTTGGATGAATGTCTGATATCGTGTATTTTTACTTTGAAATATGATGATAAGCAGTAGAATCAACTGGCATATCTTTGTATGTGCTGATTATTCAAACAAAATAGTACTTGTCTAGACCTGTTTACTGGACATACAGGTCGGCTATTAACACCATCAATTTCGGCTTTAAACTCCTCATATGTTTAGGTCTGGCTATGAAACCAAATCTAATAAGGCCATTTTTGTGGGTTCAAAGTTCTCATTTAATTATATTTAGGTCTTCCTATTAAAACCAACTAATTCAACAACTTTGAATCAGTACTAGGGATGGTCTTGTTAGTTGATTGTACATGTAGTTTTCATGCTCTACAGGTATGTGCCACAGATGAGTCTGCAGCTATCAAAGGTTACCTACAGAGATGGCATAAAGGCAAGAAGTGGAAGAAACAGTGGATGCTCATCAAAGATAAAGTCCTCTTCACATTCAAAGCTACTCAGGTATATTGTAAATCATTCTGAGGATCCTTCTTTAACATGGCCGTGAACTGAGGATCGTGAAATAAAACAATGATTTTTGTTATGGTCTATTCATTTTGAGTATGGCAGAAGAGCCATGTAAGACTATTAGCTCTGTTATCTATGGCCAACATACACATTACTAACTAAATCATTTTATTCTTACACTTGTCTGGTTTTGAGAATTGATGGTCGAGGTTTCATGGGACTAAGGAATGTTATGTTGTTTTAGAGGATCTTAATATTGAACAAAGTCTAAATCTAGAACCTTTATAGACTGATTTTGAGGAGGGGTAATATAAATAGATATGTATTTTTAATAAACAAGACTTACTAGTAACAGGATTTGTAAATTGAAGTTAAGGTGAGTAATCGAGTTTGAGTACTACTGTGTGTGGTTTTCTGTCTCAAACAATGTACCTTTTTCAATTGTGTACACTTCTGTTATATTATTCTTCAGGATACAGCAGCAGCAGACAGTATGGCCCTACTAGGATATGAAGTTAGCAGATATACAGAGGTATTATTCACAAACTAGATTGGTTTTGGCTTTCATAGTCAACTCACCTTAGTTTCTTAAAAATAATCCAAGCAAATTCTAAAGTGTGAATCAGAATGCAAGATGGTTCTTATTGCCTGTACAAAATAAAGGCAGATCGTTCAGTCCTGTCTTCTTTCCTGCATCAATACAATTTTAATTAATGTAAAAAATGATTTCACCTAAAGCGAGCCTTCCTAAAATTGGCTTGAAGTAATCAGTGTTCTTTCAATGGTGATACTTGATTTGGTTTTCCTACTGAAGACATATTTATGGACATATTTCATTTGTTGCAGAGTTTTGAGGGAGTTGGGGCCGAGATGTTATTCAAGTTGTGTCATGCAAATACAGACCCTATAGTGTTTAGGACAGACAGCGCAGAAAATGCTGAAAGGTATACAGTCGTTTTTGTCATTCATTACTGTAAAGAACAACTAGTTTTGTAAACACTAATGCAAGTTATTAGACCGAAAAGTCATACAGTGAAGTCTTGTTGACTAGATTCTGGACAACAACAAGTGGACTTACAGACATTCTTTACATGTAGACTTAATTACATTAAATCAGCTGTTTGAAACTTAAACTGTGGTCTTATTTGGAGACTTCTTTAAACTATAAAAGAAGCCCAAAATGTACATATATCTACCTTTGGAGGCTGGCTTGATGCATTGTGTATTTGCTTTTTAAATCTTCATGTGGAATAATGAACAACTGACAGCTAATTTAACTATGACTAACAGCACTAACATTGCAATGGGGGTTTATCCGTCCTTATTTCAGATGGTTCACCGTTATGAAGGAGTCCACAGTTGCATAGTGAAGAGGAGCCATGACGTTTACATATTATCTCCAAAGCATACCCTCTGACGGATACTGCCTCGTCTCCAAGGATACAGTGATGAAATGTTTCTATAATTACTGAACGTGTAATACTATCGACAGCATTTCTGGTGATGTCATTGTGTGATAGGCAGTGTCATTGTGTGATAGGCAGTGTCATTGTATGGTTCTTGAACTGTTATAGGAGGTTTAATTAGGAAGTCACTGGTTTTTATAACACAGTCTGAATGAATAGTGTGAAATGTCAACCACTTCTGGTGAAGATTTTAACCTATGTGAAAATAGAATATCGTTTAGAATTCTGAGAATATCGTTTAGAATTCTGATTGAGTTTGTATTGAAATAAAGCTGTTAAGTAGAAGTATGGGGAGTTAGATAAAAGGGAATAATGTAGAACACTAATGCAAATTTACCAGATTATCAAGCCTATAGTTGGTCTGCGAAGGTAAAACATTTTAGTGTCTCATTAAAAGATTGGTGCCATTTAAACACATTTGTACAAGATCTCATGTTTGTTAACCTCGTTATTAATCATTGAATAGAGTTATTTCAATAGTTGTTCTTGTAATGTATATATAAATACAGTTATCATTACATGTCACAGTATTTAACCAACATTTGATACAACTTGTAGAAAGTGCATTTCTAGTGTGAATGATTAAAGATCTATTGGCGACTTCTAACAATTATTGTGTACATTCTTAATGCCATTGGTTTACCTTGTAGTTTTCTCTATTTATTCAGATTTACTTTATTTTCTTATTTTACATTACTTCGAAATTACCCACAGATTACTCACAGATGTGCACTCATTCTAATATCTCCACTCATTTTCTATAAATTTTAACTTGATACAGTAACATATTTCAAACCCAAAGTGAAAGTTAAGCCCTCATTTTCAGATTTGTTTTGTATTCTTATTGAACCCTATGTAAGCTAATATTTGACCGATTGATCCAATCTATTGTAAGTACCTGTATAGTTTATTTATTCATAAATATCAGCATTTTCCACACATATATGTTAAGTACTTTGATCAGTTATGTATATACCAATGGATGAAGTATCATGTAGCAAAGTTGATATGTTTGTATATATAGTTGTTTATAGCTTGTTAAAGTTGCCCTTTCGTTCCAAATTAATAAAGATCCTAAAAAAATATTTTAAGGAATTAGCATACATATATTATGATAAATGCTTCTTATGAGAGAATCTGTGTTGGGTTTTGAAGAAAACAACACAACCTTGGTTTACCTACTTTCAAATTGCCGACAAGTACTAAAAATCTTTTTAGACTAACCTGTTAAATATTATTTTTGATGATTTCAGTATATGATAATTAGGATATAGGACAGAGTCTAGTTGTCTATATATTCCACAAGGGCATAATTTCATAAGTCCTGTGTGGCTATGAAGTGCAGATGAATATGAAGTTTTTGATTTTGAGCGAAAGTCCATCTTTAAGCATTTATCTCATTGGTGCATTTGTACAGAATCGGCATATAATCATCATTACCAGTATTTTATAGAGAACAGATTATGTACACATGTTTTATATATGTTGTTTAGTGTATTCCTCCTCTCATCAGATTTCAGAATGTTATATCACATGCAACAATAGTCCCTGTACTTACACTGAGGGTAGAATGGAAAATAGTTGTAACTATGAGTATATATGAAATAAGTAGTAAGCTATGTCAGTTTTCTGTTGAAGCCTTGATATATATGGGTTATAAGAGTAGTCTCCCCTGAATGAACCCACAAACCTTAGTGTGTCTGTTCTTAATATGAAAACAAACGTCATTTACAGTAACCCAATATCAAAGCAAAGGTTTCTCAATATTGTCAACGTATAAATGGAAAAAATACCTCTAAACTGAGACTACATACCAGTCCTGCTTTTGATACCCTTGTTAAGAATCTTTTTAATGAATTGATCATGCTGATGTATTATTTAATTCTACAAATTACACAAGTTATAGAGAATCACTGTGAATTTACCCATTTGTTATTTTGCTAATAGTGGCAATGAATCTGCTGAATTTGTGCAATTTTGTTTAAGTTAAGCTGAATTTATAAGTTTGTACACCCTACAGACTGATGCTCAAACATTTATTTCACGCGTTGATTTTACCTTTAATCATTAAGCTTCTTATGTCGATATTTTAGTGTCATTTGTTACGGTATTTCCTTATTTGTCCACAAAATTTTATCATTAAAAGTTGGGACCATGTTTTGTTTCAGTACCCTTTTTTTCTATCTCAGGAAGGTGTTTTTCTACCTTCTCGCTGCCTAATATCTCGCTATAATCTCATTTTGTTTCGCTGCTAGTAAAAAGCATTATTTGTGTGTCCATAAAAAAGTACAATGTCCCTTTAAACTTCTATATCTCACTGTAGGCTACAATTGAAAATAATATTAACCAAATTCACAGCATTCAATCATTATTACACATATTGATTAGTTTATTTAGAAAACTCTGTGGTTAATATCAGTCTAGGTGACATTCTCCCTCATCCTCTTTTTTGAAATGATTTTTTAATCAGATATTCGAAATTGAGTTTTAATATTATAGAAATATAGTTCACTTAATATAAAAATATTGATCCCTTTATTTGGACAAGTTAAACTGGTTCACTGTACCAATTTTATGGACAAATTAAACTGGTTCACTGTACCAATTTTATGGACAAGTTAAACTGGTTCACTGTACCAATTTTATGGACAAGTTAAACTGGTTCACTGTACCAATTTTATGGAAAAGTTAAACTGGTTCACTGTTCCAATTTTATGGACAAGTTAAACTGGTTCACTGTACCAATTTTATGGATAAGTTAAACTGGTTCACTGTGCCAATTTTACACTTTTTTCACCGACATTTGCACAAGGTGCTTTGAAACTGTTATCTCTGCAATGATGTAGAAGTGTTTTGTATACATGTCATAGTGCAATATCATAATCACCTATATCCTTTACACTTGTTTATGTATTGTTAAGACTGCACATTTGAATTATACTGTATATAGAGTATCGTCAGTACATTTTTACATGATTGTTTAGGTATGTCACGAAATATGAGCTTCCAATAAGCCTAAATAACAACTTATGTGTTTGTTGTCTGTCTTCCCCCAAGTTTGTTTTGACGTGTTTAACGAAGGTGCTAATTTGACAAAAGTCAGTCTTCCTTAAGGCCCTCAAATATGGTATTATTGCTATTTGCGAAAGAGCCAGCGTTTCCCATTTAATGTTGAGTGCTAAACAAGGGAACAGCTGGAACCATTTTTTAATGTCTTTGGTATGATACGATGCTTTATTTGGGATTTAACCTGAGATCTCACGCACTCAAAGCCAGCACTCTACCACTAGGCTATTGAGACAAATGAACTGATCAGCTACAAATGAAGGCCCCATACAAAGGTTGCTAAATAGCACAGTGACGCACCTCAAATCAATTCCTTGAAAACCTTTCTAAACTACATATTTTGTTCTAAAGACAAAAAAATCATGTTTTCATATAGACACTACATGTAGTTACACTTTGATTCAGAAAATCCCATAATTCCCTATCCAACTAAACCTGTATGGGTAGATCTTTTATATCTAAGTATACTTGCACATGTCCAGCTGTATATATTTATCCATGCGAGTAAGAGTAGGTTGAAGTTAGATATACTGGATAGTCTTAATACTGAATGTAAATAGAGGTGGGCCCTTTCTTCCAGCCTGGCATATAGGGGGTAAATAGAGGCGGGCCCTTTCTTCCAGCCTGGCATATAGGGGGTA
>ENA-OREC01001000-OREC01001000.1-marine-metagenome-genome-assembly--contig:-NODE-1000-length-13195-cov-13.251029_pt1 | contig 13195 bp, 3 predicted proteins | sample MGYA00248626_ERZ508543 | MGnify/ENA primary metagenome ERZ508543 (study PRJEB26211, sample SAMN05518279) | marine metagenome | isolation source: Puget Sound, Washington, USA | host: Bankia setacea... | reverse complement strand
CCATTACAACAGTGTATTATCCATTACAACAGTGTATTTGCCATTACAACAGTGTATTTGCCATTACAACAGTGTATTATCCATTACAACAGTGTATTATCCATTACAAGTGTATTTGCCATTACAACAGTGTATTATCCATTACAACAGTGTATTATCCATTACAACAGTGTATTATCCATTACAACAGTGTATTTGCCATTACAACAGTGTATTTGCCATTACAACAGTGTATTATCCATTTATAATCCATCTATACGTCATTTTCGATGACGAGTTCATGGCTTTGAAAGATTTAGATTTCCACTATAATTCACAGTAACTACAATATTGCTGCGTTTAAAGAATTTAATGATACTAAAAGGCACCAGCAATGTAAGTTCATCCAAAAATTATAATCAAATTTATAACCTTATATTGAAGGGGCTTCGAATGTTGGAAATACTGTTTGTGGTCTTTTAGTATTATGATAACATACCTTGAATTTGTCTTTCCGTATAGCATACATCACTTCCAACATGTACTGGACACGCAGATCAATCTTTCCTTCGTGCAGAATGTTGCGCAACCTCTCAAATATGGCTGAAAGACACCAAAAAAATCACAAAATTAATATTCACTTCTCCATATATTCTAAACATAGCAGGAAGCTTCAATTTTGTTTTTTCTAAGACACTTCAATTGATAATATATATGGCAGATAAAAAAATATCATTCTTTTCATAAAACAGGTAAAGAATATCTCAAATTAAGTTGAAAATCTACACGTCTAAAATGCAATATACCAGTTGTACCACCAATATTACTCCAGTAAGACTTATAAATTTGGAAAAGTCAAAGCAACAATGTTAGAAACAAGTAAACTTTCACCTTAGTTTAAGATTTTCTTGACAAGTCTAGTTAAACTTAGCAGCATTTAAATACATAACAGGTATATAGAAAAGCAGCTCTCAGTGTCCAGCCTTAAACTACATCTTTATATCAAACACCACAACAACAATAAATCTGTAGACAAGTTAATAAATCTTCAACAGTGTAAATATCCTAAATAACGGTGAGGAGTGTTGGATTGAGCAAGTTTTGTTATTACATACTTACCAAAACATAGCATGTCTAACATGTCTGTATACATATACATGTACTTATCAAATCTGGCAATGTGCCAATCTTCTGACGCCTCGTAATCCATCGTAATACTCCTGGCGTCTTATCGATATTTTAGTCAAACCTCTACTCCACCTAGATCGATAATCAGCAGCTTTATGATCGATGTGAACAGGATATCTTCACAATACTGCAGCTATCGATTAACCAATGGTTGTGTCGCCTGTAGACTCGCTAGTTTCCATGGTTACAGTTGGCAGGTAAATCAGACAGCATAGATAATAAGTGCCAGATAATTGTAGATCGGTCACCTCTGGCAAACAATCACATTTCACTATACACATTACCTGATTTACTGGTCACTATAGGTGCACAAGCCTTTTAGATATATTTTTCATCTGCTTTAATTATAAACAGTGAAAAACAAAGGCTCCATACAGCATCACTGGTGACCATTGTAACATCCAGCTGTTTTGGTGGTGTCAGTGCTCAAATTGTTGATCGATCAATCTTCATTACAGACATCAGTGATCAATCCATTTAAATACCAGACATCGGTGATCGATTCATTTACATACCAAACATCGGTGATCGATTTATCTTCATACCAGACATCGATCCATCTACATAACAGACATCGGTGATCGATCCATCTGTGCATCTGACAGTTCAATCGATGTGCTGTTTTTATCTCTAAAGCTGGTTCTAATCTCATTCATCAGTTATATAATTTGCCCCTAAAATCAACAAAACTCTGCCCTGTCTAGCCCCCAGTAGAGGATAGACAGGAGAGTCTCGCTGATTTATATAAGGACATTGAGCTAGTACCAGTTATTCCCCTTGGAGTGACATCAGTCAGTTTTTGGCCACATTCTTTCAGGAATCCTATGGCAACTTCTACTGAATCGTCGGTGGGCGTCTCTAGAAGTAGGGTTAGAACTTCCAACGCTAAAACCTCGTGAGCCTGAAGTATGGTAAAAAACATATGAACAACAATCTGATATATTCTATGGTTTGATGTTTATAGGAGAACTCTTGTCAGTTTACTAAGTGTAGCCAGGGTTTACATCTAGCTGTAGAGCAAGAGATACAATGGTTATTAATTACAACTTTGAGTATACATCCCATTGAAAGGCAAAACGATTAAGTTTTTTAAATTTAGATTAAGTGTTTTTCAAATTTTAATCAAGTAACATTACTAACATGTTTCTCGATAATTTTTATAAACAGGTATGTTGCGCTATAAAACCACCTGATAATAATACAGGTCTTTTATATACTTGGACATAAGCTATGTGTTGTTATAGACAGGTTGTCGGTATGTACAGGGATTCCATCGTACTTACAACATGAACATTTTGCAAGACTATACAATAGGAAAGTAAACAACACCTAGTACATATACTATACCGTTTGAAAAACTAGAACTATGAGTCAAATCACAAGGCCCAGTCCCTCGTAAACAATTATCTCCCTTGAATTGGGATGATCTTTCAGGTACATTCTGAGCAGTATACTACAGTTCTGTTTCATGAGTAGCAGAATTTGTTAATTAAGGAGGAATTGTGCTCATGCGAAATATGGACAGATGGACAAACAGGTTGGTTCCTATATACACCCCACCCAAAAAAGTTGGGGGTATAAAAAGAAAGTAGGTCCAAATTTCTCCAAAGGAAGTCATTCCTCAGGTCCTGATTTGGTAAACTTTGTACAATCCAGCAAAATATTTGTAAGGTGTTCATAATACCATAAACAAAAGATAAATTTCTGTCTTAACTCTTTTGTTATATATAGAAATAGAAATAAAAAAATAATGTTTAAACTTAATTTTTATCCAGTAAAAGCTGAACGCCTTCAACAACATTGTGTACATGTACTATAAACACTTACCACTTGCTGGTTGACTAAATGTGCTATAAACTTTGTAGACGATAGACAGAGGCTCTTATCGTTCCTCTTAAACCCTCGTCTAAACTGGATGATCAAACGTCGTAATATCAGCTCTCCATTTTGTGGAAACTTGAAAAGAAAATGATGAGAAAATTGTTAAATTTCACTTTACTTTTAAAGGAATTTTAAAACTGTGCATGGTAAACCTTTAATATCATTTAAGTTAAAGAAGATGTATTATTATAAAATCTAATTGCTGGAAAAAGCGTAATTATTTTTAAACACTGAAATTTTGTTAAATATTACTGGATATTATGATAATGGTAAAAGGTAACTTCATACATCACCTGCTCTTAGCCTGAACTCAATTCAAGCTATCATACCACTCACAAGTTACCCCCTCCCCTTTGGTTATAGTGAAGTTTACACTTAATGAAGATATATTCTGGAACAAATGCCTATAATGTAGCTACGGAACAGCTGATTCTGGACAAAAAGTAAACTCCATGTTCAAAATAACAAGAATGAAACATCTGAAGAAAAAAAGATTAAGTTATGCTGATTTGATTTTAATTTATATATGTTATTCAAGTGGTGAAATGTGTGCACAAGTTAAGGTTTATTCTTAATTGGTCCCATGATTTTTTTCCTATACACAAAGAAGGAAACAGGCCGTCTTTTATTCTACGACAAAATACGATTGTTACTTTTACCTCCTGTTTAAATTTATTACACCCACCCAAACTTGTACCTATATTTTATTCAGCTATAAAACAAAAGTAGAGATATTTTATTTCTTTAGTAAAATGGTGCTTGTGTGCAGATCTTTTATATGAACATTATGTACAGCAAAAGTGTAGGGTTTATGGTTCAGACAGATCTGTGCATAGACAAACACTTATCTATTAGAAATGGATCAAACAGATATGAATGTCCCTGCTGTGACCTCTTGTGCACGAACAGACAAGTGTACAGAGGTAAGAAAAACAGTTTTGGGATCTTTTTATAAAAAAACATCACTTGCATATTCTATGAAACAATCTATTTTCTATGGTGTCAAACTTTAAAAAGCCTATTTGTGTATGTTTACTTTTTTCAAAAAAAAACAACTTTAAATGACCCATTCAAATTTCGCCAATTTTAAGTTTATACACATGCATCAACCTGAAGTATATATTTTCAAAGTTTATATTCATGGTTCAGGTGATCCACAAAAAGGCACACAATCAAGTTCCCACGTAAAGTACATGTACTGTTATTAAGACTTCTTGATGTTTAGATCAGTAAGCTATTGACACAGTTTTTGGTCCCAAGCAGCCAATTTATGTGTGTCTGCTAAGAAAGACTGATTCACTATTGAGTCGACTCTTTTTGGTCCAGTGGGTGTGTCTTACTAGCCAAACTCCACTGTATATTTACCTTTGTATTTACGACGGCTACAAGAGCAGCGTACACATGCGTGAAGGTAGGAGAAGCTGCCTGGGCCTGGATGATAGATCGCGCCATCAGTCCTCTGGGAAGATACAATTATACATACTTAGTAATCAGACTTTACAAACACAGCAGTGAATAGGAAAGGGCTCTATCTGCTTATTTAATATACAGAACTTACAACCTTTTCATTTTCACCCCTCATTAACAGCAATCAGGACTTACAAATCCAGCTGTGAATGCTTCTTTATTTCATAACACTAGAACCCTTTTGCCGTTCATCCTTCAAAACAATTAATATGATAGATATGTGAATGTGCATTACAGTTTACTTATTCGTGCTGCAACTTCTTTTTTTAAACTGGGTTTGGACGAAAAAGAGACCAAATATAACTGTGCTCTATCAACTCAACTTCTAGCCTTGTGTTCCTGATCATTGATTTAACCCACGACATTGTTCATTGATTCCAAATTTAAGAAAATGTTTAACCTGTCATTGGTAAGGTAATAACTGATGCACTATGATCAACTATCAAAGTTCTATGATCCATACACAATTTAAGTTTAACAGATGACTCTGGATTGGATCGTTGGTGAGGACGGGGCCTATAGAGAACAAAAACTATACTAATGCGAATGAGCATACTAACTTACCTTCCTCGTACGATGTTCTCGTGAAACAGTTCTCGTACAATGTTCTCTATGTTAGCAACGTTCACTTTGTTCACTAAACCATTAATACTCTTCTTTAATGCCTCCCAGGACAGTCTCTGGAACTCCACACTGAAATAACAAACATATATATAGTGCCAGGACAAATATACATACAACTTGTCATATGAATGATAACATGTCTTTGCTTATTGTGAAATTTCCATTACTTTACAGGATCAACTCCAACTCATTTGGGCATGACCGGTAAGAATTTGAGTTGATTGTGTAAAGTAATGGAATTTTGATAATAAGCAAAACACAAATGACATTTATCAGACCAGTAAAGCTGTCAGTCTTTTCACCATCTCAGATAGTATTGATCAACGTTGTAGAGTTATTAAAAATCAGAGTGAAAGCTTGTGGACATTCCTATGAGACACGAGGGCTCGCGCTGGAATTCGCCAATTGAGCCAATGGCTCAAGAAAACCAAAATTGGCTCAAGAAAAATCAAATTGGCTCAAACCTACGAAAAGTACGACTTTCCGAATACACTGCGACTCCATATAACGCGGACTCCGCGTGGCTCCCAAATATGTTTCCAGTATAATGTGTGTGAAAATGTCAGCAGACGACCGCGGTATACACAATGCAAGCTGTGAAAATCGTACTCCCTGTGTATTTCCTAGCCAAGTTTGACACCAGTTAATCTTCCCCGAGGCGGTGTCAACGGGTCACTCAATAAACAATGCTTACGTAATCGGGGATCATGTGTAATTGAAAGACGGTTGAGCAACTTTTGTTTACAGAATAAAACCGCTGTGGCACGTGGAAAACGTGATAATGATGGTTAACAATGCAGGCGATGTCTTTAAACTTTGCATTAGCACAACAAGAAAACACAAGCTTTACAGTAGATGTGAGCATTATATTTGATATTAATGATACTTTAACGTTTCATTGTAGAAGTGTTTAATGCAAGTTTATGAAAAATCTTACAACGCGTGTACCTAACTACACGCAGATCTATTTCCCTTACAGTACATGCAAACGCGTTTTCGTCAACAAAAAACATTTTGCATAGTTATTGGAATGAAATAAATACAGTAAATCAATTGTAACTAAATTATTCTACCAACATACACCTATTGATACCGCGATTTATGAAAAGTTTGTGTGTTTAATAACCATAAAACTAAATACACTGACTGATGTCCCATACCAAATGACGGTGGGTGGGGCATTTGTTTACGTATGTAAAAGAGGTCGCGTTAACGATTATATAACGCATTCCCACCCGTGGACCCCAACGACCGCGTTATAGTGAAGTTGCAGTGTATTGGGAATTCCTGTTACTAAAAATAGAACGAGTAAGACAACGCATTGTTTTGTTGAGATTTACCCAGACTGGTTCTCACGCGCGCTACATGAAAGAAATCTGATAAACACAGTCCAAAGAAAATAAACACCAAATACCTCTGATATAACATTGACATTGTCATGTTATATTGGAGGTATTTGGTGTTTATTTTCTGTTCTGTAAATAAATTATGTTTAAAATGTATGCGTTGTTTTACATATTGACAAAAACATTTCAAAGAAACAATTGAAAGGATTACACTTACAGTGAATAACAAAATATTATTCTATAGAATACAGGGGATTGAGGGGAATTAAATACACTAAATATGTCGCCGCGCGCTGAAAAAATAGCCCGCAAATGTCTGGAACCGACAGGTTGAAAAATTGGCTCAAGCAAAAAAAAAGCCAGCGCTAGCCCTGGACACATGTACTTACGTTAGAAGCACTCCTTTTCCATTATATACTGAAGGTTTGATTTGCAGGTATTTTTAAATTAATAAAATTTGAGTGCTATTTCACATGTATAAATTGTGAAAATGCTCTAATTCATATAAGTAAAAGTTATATAAATATATGAGATATTCCAGATTTTTTGAGAGACTGTAACATTTTGGCCAATTATTGCTTTAATAGGAACATCATTCAAGCAAATGCCAAAGGTCCAATTATAAGACCACACGCAGACTAACAGTCGTAATTCTAATTAGGTATATGCAGATTAATGGAAATAGTTGTTTTAGACTGAAAATAGGTGGTTTTACTATCAAAACTTTACTACATATAAAGCTTTAAATTAAAACAGAAGATTAATTGTCTAACACTGAAGGCTTAGAAACTACACTGATAAAAGCTGACTAAGCGTACCTCGACTTGTCTGTAATCTTTGCCTGCATGGCCCTTAGTCTAGCCGGTGGTATATAGGCCCCGCCAGTACGTAAAGTAAGGGCTTCCACTCCATCTGCTGCCCTCACTCTCTTAGGGGCTGGGGAAACCTCCTTACTGGGCTCTGGCTCACGTATGGCATCAGATTTCCTGCAATGAAAGTCAGACAGTAAACAGCTGAAGGTAAACTGTACAATTATCACTGTGCTCAATCTCCGTACTATCCTGGATGATTTTGACGATTGAAATTCCTTTAGGCTAGTCACAATGGTTATGAAACAAGTTAAACAATTTAAACAAATCATTCTCGCTGGCACAAATGTTCACGTGTGGGAAGAAACCAGAGTATCAGGAGGAAAACTGCCCAACTGGGTGACCACCGCATATGTTGACGCCAGGTATTGAACCCAAGTCGCAGCGAAATGAGGCGAGCACATTACCACAGTGCCAGTCGGACAGCCTATCATGTTCTAAAACAAACTCCAATAGTCTGGATCTTGTAACAGATTATATATAGTAAAACTAAGAACAAACATTCTACTTCAAAATGTAAACTCGTCCTGCGTCTCAAATCATATATTTGCCAAAGCCTAACTTTCACCTTTTTATTTGATAAAAGGTCTTCTACTGACTGTCTCTAATGTTTTAGCTAAGAAATAACCAGATGATGCCTGGTTGTGCACATAATGAATCATCAGCAAACCCCCAACTTACCTTTTACTTGTCCTTTCCTTTTCTTTATAAGCTCTGTCTTTATCTCTGTTTTCTCTTTCTGTGTCCCTGTTCTCTCTTTCTCTGTCCCTGTTCTCTCTTTCTCTGTCCCTGTTTGCTTTCTCTTTCTCTTTATTAAGTTTCTCTTTCTCTTTATTAAGTTTCTCTTTTTCTTTAGTAAGTTTCTCCTTGTCTTTACTTTTTGCCTGGTCAGAGAGTGCTGCCTTGAGTCGCTGGGCTTTCATCTTGGCCTGCAAGAATCGCTCATCTTCCAAACTCTTCGGATCAAACTCCTGTGGTTTCTGAAATAAAATAAATGCCAGAAAGTTGACAATATATTACCAACAGCTTTTGCTATCTACTGTAAAAGTTTCACTTATACATGTCAGCAACCGTAAACTCAAAATGCTATCAATCAATCAAGAGTAAAAGTATACTTTATAAAATTTTAGCGTTCGACTTTTGTCGGTTCTGCATGGTCATTTGTTTTTTCATCCCCGCCACAACGGCCAATGACCTCCGACTTCGAAGGATTTCTATACCAAATCTTATCCATTACATTGTTTTCTTATCTTAATTCTTGAGAAAGACCCAGTATTTTTCCCAGTATTTCAATGTTGAGTGCCAAACAAGGGCACTACTGGTACCATTTTTATAACGTGGTATGACGCGGTCCTTGACTGGGAATTGAACACAGGCCCTCCCGCACTCGAAGCCAGCACTCTAACACTAGACTAGTTAAACTATCATTGAATGGAACAACTTTAAAGACGGTAGTGTGTGTGCAGAGACAATTGGAGGCTTCAAAACAGCCCTCCAGCACCAGGACTAATTACACCCATCTCTCTTACTGAGCATATACCTAAAGGTCCTGCAGTGTATCACATCAGATTCAGAATTTAAGTTTCAAGTTACAAATATGTGTAACTGTACATTAGTTTGGAATCAACAAACTTCAGTTCCCTTGAACTAAACCAATAAAAAAGCACAAATTGTGTATCAGCTAAAACGAATGATATCAAAAGACTAGATAACCTGCTAAAATGAACCCAATGATTACATGCACATACCAGCTCAACATTGACCATTGACGATACAACTGATGTAACTAGCATAGTTTGTAACTTATATTCATCAGAAACTCGTCTAATTGAAGTCTTGACCTACATACGAAGCTTGAAATGTAAGATAAGCATGCAACAACCAGACATCACCACATTCTTTCTCTTATCTATCAAATAACAGATAATAAGTAATTGAACTAAATGAGCTCAATTTATGAAAATAAATTTCTACAAGATCGTCAGTGACACATTCGTTAGCCACTATCTGTCATCTATTGCAGAAGATGCATTGACACAGCATCCACATATAAAAAAACTTATAAACCAAGATCTGTAATGCATAGCTATGAGTAGGACACATTCTTTAGCTGCTACCCGTCATCTATTGTGGAAAATACATTGCCAGAGAATCAAGCTATAAAAGAAAGATGTTTATACTCACATTGACTTGACTTCTCACTGCTTGCTTGGCCTCATCCTCACTATCAGTCAGCTCCCCACTTTCTGGCTCACTTTCAAACTGGTCCATGTCATGGTGTCTACCTAGAGAAGCTTCTGAAGACCTTGATCGATCCAGTCCACCCGGTGACTTAGAATACGATCTTTTACTGACCTTCTTACTTTTACCCTTTCGTGGAGACTTAGCGCTCATTATTTCTGGACTATATAACTCTTGGTTTGAAGCAGCATCATCTTTTCTAGATTTCTTACTCTTTTTTACGACAGGTTCATCATCTATATGTTTATCGCTGTCTTTGGTCTTTTTTACTTTCTTAGGACTGTCCGATTCAGAGTCTGACGTGTCTCTAGCTCTCTTAGACTTTGACTTTTTCTTGGCTGGCGGAGGGCTTAAGATTTCCGTCTCCTCTGGTTCAGGAATATGGAACTCATCAGAATGAGACACAAGGTACTTTTTACTTCTTTCAAAACTGTTCTCCAGTGAATCTTCAACATCACTTGTGTCTTTTGTCTTTTTCTTGCCCTTCTTTTTACTTTTCTTCATCAACTTAGCCTCAGTTTCCGGATCGCTTTCTTCATATTTCTCACGACCTTTTGATAAGAGATCTTCTGATGGAGCAGTTCTTTTATCATTGTTTTTCTTTGATCTTGTTCTCTCTGGTTCTGGTGATTGAGATCGATCAGGTGAGATTGACACAGACCTTGATTTTCTTTCGGGACGACGAGACGTTTTATTCTCTGGAGACCTCGATCTTTGAGACTGTTTTGAAGACTGGGAATACTCGTCATCCTTTCTACGTTTCTGTATATCTGTTACATCTCTTTGATCAACAGGCGATGCAGATCTAGCTCTTCTTGTCCTATTGTTGCTTTCTATTTTTTGCCGATCATAACCGCTTTCATTTTCCATGCCCCTGTTTCTAGAATCATCAAGAGATCTATTCTGATCATCCCAGTGGCGGTCACGAGCTGGTGATCTATACCTTGGTCCCCTTTCTTGGTCAAATGGTCTGCCAAAATTACCTTGGTTTCTTTCTGGAGATCTTGCGTAAGGCCTTCTATCGCCTCTCCCACCTCCCCGAGGAAACGGTTTTGTTCCACCCTGTTTGGTTCTGTGGTCTAGATATTTGACACCTGCTGGAGATGTTGGTCTCTTTTCTGGTGATGATGAACGGTAACCCCTTTCTCTTGTACCCTTGGGAGACTTATTTGTTCTCTGAGCACTCAAACTTTTCTCAGATCTTGTTGCAACTGGACTTTTGCTGCGGTTTGGACTTCTACTACTATCCCTTCTTTTCCCAGGCCCTGACTTCTGTACCTTAGATACAACTGAGCGTTTTATAGGGCTTCCATCGCTAGCTTCAGAGTCACGGCCTTTTCTTTTGGGACTTCTAGAATCCTTACTTGAATCAGAATCTGATCTTGCTTGCTTTGCTTTACGCTGCTTCCCTACATCTTTACTCTTGTCGCGTTTTCTGCTCTGGTGACTATTGGGACTGCTATTACTACGACTTGGTTTAGCTGGCGAGTCATCGCTGCCATCACTACTATCGGAATCTGAGGAATCATGTCTTCTTCTAATGTAAAAAAAGGAAGCAATAGGTTTACATTTTAATTTTAAACACAGAACAAAACAAATTATGGTCATTTCGTAACCTCACCATTTCGTAACCGCCAAAAGTTGGTCACTTCGTAGCTTATGGTTGGTCACTTCATAACTGTTGGAAAAATAACGTGGTAACCTTGAAACGTTGATTTAAAAGTAGTACTTATATGCATTTATATTATGTATGATTAATAGAATACAACAGTTTTAAGAAATTCTAATAAATGGTCTTGTGCACTTGCCTTCATTTGTATGATCCAGATATAAATTTACTAATTCTATTCACACAATACGTTTTATGATTTAAACGCAGTACTTGTATGCATGGATGCATGTGTGCATGCTTTTTTACAAACAGGCTTAAAAACTCAGGAATGTTTAATTTTCAAGTTGTGGTAAATCTAACTGCAATTAACACAAGACAAATTGGCAATTAACACATACACATTACAAGTTGTGACAAAAAACAATAGTATACTATTTTTAATAGCAATCAATTAATTAACAAGAGATAAACTTGCAATTAACACATAGAAAGAACACGCCTGATGGAGGGGAAGATATTTGCTACATGGAATAAATATAGTGACAGTGAAATGTCGGCAGACAAGCTCCTGCACAGGTTGTCCCGTGTATATAGCAAGTAACTTGCGTGCGTGTCAAGATTGCAATTGCTATACATGTACCGTAACATTTTTATCAATGTAATGAATACTTTTAAATTACAGCATATACACAGAAAACAATGTACATGTTACTTTTGCAAAAATCCGTTATTCTTCACTCTTGATATTGAAAGTTTCTAACACTTCGACTAGTTGAAAGTATTCAACACCTATTTTTCGAACGGATACGAAGTGACCAACCCTTGGTTACGAACATTAGGCAGTTACGAAATGGTATGGTTACGAAGTGACCAGATACCAACAAAACACACATAAACAGAACAGATTGCTGATCTGTACACATTTGAATACCTTTACTTTATCTATCTCTCTTCCAATGATATCAAAGCCCTCCTGGGGTCCTAGACATATGAAGTGAAGGTTTTTAATCTGTCTTAGATCTTTACAAGTGATGACTTTGTGGTCACTGATGTCTAAAGTTGTCGGCCAGGCTAATGAAAACATTTGTAAATGATCAAACACACATAAATTGCTAGCACAAAACTGAAACTCATAGTCATAAATACAAATATACATCAATAGACACGACAATGCCGATGAATAGTACTGAACCTTGTCTTAAAGATAAAACACGAGTTTTTTTAAAGCGAATAACAGAAACAAAAACAGGGATACGGACGAGTTTGAAAGGTTAGTTGTTAGTTAAAACTATAACGCAATAAATGTATGTTAGTTAGATACTGACCTTGGCATGTCGTATTTCTATCGGCTCCTTTGCTTTAATATGTCGATCTATCGGTGAAAACGTTTTTCCAAATTTTCTGATCAAAGATGGCGACGCTTCCGACCGTTTTAGATTCCTAAGCATGAAATGTAGCCGCAAGATGCGAAATGAGCCATTATAGTCTATTCTGCTTCAATCTCCTACGCAGTGATCTCCCTTGACATGCGGAATAGATCTCGGCCAACGTCTCACAATATTCTTGTAAAATGCACTTATATTCTAGATTTTGCTTTTTAGAGGCTAGTGAAATAAAATTTAATATTATTATTTGAGATGAAAACACTGTTTGAAATCGGCAATATATGTAGGGACAATATTGTTGTGTACCTATTCTAAGTAATTTGGTCTATGCATTCATCCGATAGAATTAAAACATTGATCAGAACTTTTAAGGATTATGACAAGTAGGCTAAGAACCAAAGACACATTCGTCCCCCCTCCTCCTCCCGGGGTGAATTTTCGAGAAAATGTTTTTCTGAAAGCCCAATGTCTGGCGAGTATTTTGGTTGGTCGATTGCAACTGGCGAGTGGGTCGTTTGTCTGTTATCTAGCTGTAAAGTACGTTACCCTCAAAATAAAGATATTTGTAAAATAGTTTTAAAGGTTAACATTTTATCTGTAGAT